>Ga0131853_10000030_pt1 | contig 190620 bp, 191 predicted proteins | sample TergutLab28metaG_FD_92764 | JGI IMG/M metagenome (GOLD analysis project Ga0131853, IMG submission 92764) | Labiotermes labralis P1 segment gut microbial communities from Petit-Saut dam, French Guiana - Lab288 P1 (version 2) (version 2) | ecosystem: Host-associated > Arthropoda: Insects >... | reverse complement strand
AGGTCCTGGTTTAGGTCCAGCAGGAGTAGTAACTCCTGGGGCTGGAGGTACTTCTTGCACTTCTACATCAGTACCTACATAGGTGTTAATAAAGGTCATGGAAGTAACTTGTCTATTGTCTTCTGTTGTAATAGTTCTTTCTACGCTAAAAGTGTTCCCTGTTCTTGTTACGGTATCAGTAACAGTAAAGACGCTTGTATCAAAGACATATTCAGAGTTATCAGTAGGTATTTCTCTGATTGTGTAAGTAAAGGTACCTACTGCTGAGTGTGACCAAGAAGGAAAATATTCTCTACCACTTCCGTCAATAGTGATATCTAGAGTTCTTCCTTCTACCCCTTCTGGCATAGGATAGTCACCTTGTGCCTCTAGTCTAAAGGTGAATGTGTAATCATTAGCAGGATTACCTTGTACAGTTTTTACTACAGGAAGTGTATCTGTCCCAGGTATTTCTAATGCCCCTGCATATTCTTTTTCAAAGATGATATCGTCTACTTTGTTCCCAGGAAGTGTATTGCTCCCCAAAAAGACCGCTCTAACCTCTGCAGTAAGACCACCACTTGAAGTATTTCTCACAGCGATAACTACGGTAAAGATACTATCATCCAGGATAAGATTCTCGCTTGGCGTGTGAACACTTCTGACTTCATAAGTGAAAAATCCTGCATGAACAAAAGTAATAGGTCCCACGCCTTGAGTCTCACTTCCTGTAAGAGTAAAGCTGTAGATATCACCTTCTGCACCAACTGGTAACGGGGATGAGCTATCTAACCTTCTTAGCTCATAGTTAAACGTAGCGTCTCTTTCTACCCCAGGAGCAATAGAGAAGATCTGCTCTACAGGAATAGTAAGCGTGTTAGTGTTTGCAAAAGCACTTGTAGGTATGGCTACTAACGCAAACATAAGAGCAGCAATGATTACAAGGAGTGCGCGTACTCCGAGTCTTTTTTTGATTATGCTTGTGTTAACTTCCATGGTAGTTATTTCCTTTTCTTTAGGTCTAGAATAGGGGCTTTGTTGGTCTTCTTCTACTTCTTGCGTCTTCTCTTCGCCCTAGATTTCTCAACTTAACAAGTCCTTTATCTGCACAAATTCTTTGTCTCCCTTGAGGGAAGTGAAAGTCACTTCCCTCAAGGGGAAAAGTAGGCATACAAAAGAAGTAAGTTCTAGCGAGATGAACCTTTCATGTCTAAACTAAAAACTTCATCTCAAACTTTGTAAAAGTTCTTCTTAAAACGCAGCAGGCATCTGCTCTACTCTTTGACGTGAGCGGCTTGCTACCATCATTGCTAGCAGTACTGCTGCTGCAATAAGTACTGCAAGAAGGGGCATGCTTGTAATGACGAGGCCTGACATTGTTGGAGGATGGTGTGAATTGGTAAAGTCTGCAGCATTAGCGCCACCGTCTGTAACGATGTAGGCTCCTGTTGCAGGTACGGTTAAGTCATCACCAGCACTTCCCGGTCCTGCGTCACCATGCGGAGACGTTGCAGATAAAGCTCCACCAATGGTTACGTCTGCAGTTGCAGAATAATCTTCATGCTGTGTCTCTGTCACCACAAAGGTAGTTCCTGTGGGTAGCCCTGCAAAGCGAATACTTTCGTTATCGCTAAGCTCAGTCTCTACGGTAATGTTGGGCAGTGTACCAGTAACAGTAACTGTTCTAGTGGGCACCACGGGATCACCTGTTGTGCTATCTACTACTACACCTACGACTGGACCTGCGAAAAGTGGTCCTGGGGGAGTGCTCGTAGGGGTTCCCGCCAGAGCAAGCGCTGGAATAACAAGCTGAACCTCAAAGGGGAACAAAAGTGAAAGATTAGCATAGTCGCCTACTGTTGTTTTTGACACCTCTAAAGGCAGATTGTTAATTCTTGCAAAATCATTGATGAAGTGAATTTCACTTGGGTCAATTAGTCTATCATCATAAATAGGATCTTCGGTACCTGGGTAATATCTAATCTTATCAGGACCTTCACCCCATCTAACATAATGACCTTCAGTTACATGAGTTCCAACAAGTACCCTTGCTATGGCCTGAGTAGGAACATAATTACCTGTCACTGGGCAGTTTGCAACACGTACATGCAAGAAAAATGCACTGTCATCGTAAGTCATGCGCTCAGCAGGGTTTGCCGCAATAGTAGGGTTTGTATTTGCGGTCTCTCTAATCATGAAAAAGAAGTCTCCCGCGTGTGGCCATGTTGCATTTTCTAGCACGTCAGTAACTTGCCACATTGGATTTTCAGTAATAGGGGTAGTTCCTGCAGGAATGGTAATTACTGCATTGGGTACCGTTGCAACTGACTCAGGGGCTGGGGCTCCAATTACCCACTCGTCCTCATTTGGTTCTGGTGCTGGTGTTATCTGCGCAAAAGTAAAGGTAAAGCTTGACGCTGGAACAATGGTACCCGCTGGCATATTGAGCTCTTTAGTAATAGCTACATCTAAACGCTCTCTTGCCACCGGGTCAGCTACTGCAATACCTGCAATACCTAGACTCATGACTAGTGCCAACGCTACAGCAAAAGTCAATTTGGACAAATACTTCTTCATTTTCTTTCCTTTCGTTCGTCTCTCTTACTTCTTTTACCGATGTGTTTCTTACTTACTTGCCTATATTCCTAAAGAGCGTGCGTTCTGCTCGTTTAAGCATGAGTGTTGCGTGTACACGTGTATTAAACTGAGTCTTACCTACAGATTCCACACTGGATTCAGTTTTGAGTGTTCTCTTGGTGGCAATCATAGCTCCTGCAAGTGCCAGAACAGCAAATGCCACAATCCATATACCATCATCAATAGAGATGTTGAGTCCTGACATTACTGGAGGGTGATGTGTGTTCGTGAAGTCAGCTGTGTTTCTGCCTTCTCCGACAACACGATTTCCCGTGCTTAGGGCTACATTAGGACCTGATGCTGGCGAAACCGCTACAGGACTCCCTCCCACATAGAGCTCCACTGAAGCCTGATACTCTACATGTGCTCTTTCTGTAACGTTAAAAGTCACGCCTGTGGGGATAGTACTAAAGTCAATTCTTTGCCCACTTCTTAAGGTAATCGTTTCTGCAAAATCAGGGCCAGTAAATGTCACAGATTCTATAAAGGTTGGACCTTGATAAATGCGAGCAGTAAAGGTTGTATCTGCCTCACAAAGGGCACTTGGTATTAACTCAATGTCAAAAGTGAACTCTTTGTTCATGTTTGCAAATTCGCCTACCACTGCTTTTGATGCAGAAAGAGTGCTTAGGCGTACGTGAGTATTCGTAAACACCATAGGGTCTGTGCGGATTAACGCCATAGAGTGCGTACCTGCCCCTGTTTGCGAAAATCCTGCAAACCCAAATGAATGCAATATAAATACAGGAGCCCACCTGCTAGCAGTAGTGTCGTCCCCTAACTGTCCCGAAGCATTAGAACCCCAGGCCCAAAGTTCTAGGCCTTCGGAAATGACTAAAAAGTGAGCGTTTCCCCCACCAAGAGCATCCCAGTCGTCCCTCTCTCCTACTTGCCCCAGAGAATACTGAGGGGTCGGAGAGGTAGGGCGACCTAGCTGGCCGTCTGCAATAGTTCCCATAGTAAAGAGCTCGCCACTTGTATTAATGGCTGCAGTGGCATTGTTTGTGATAGCTGCATCACTCCAGTTGTTTTCTATTCCTGCCGGCATAGGGACTGCGGTCGGTACTGTTCTGTTAGTGCCCGTACCCATGTCACCTAATCCTAGTTGCCCGTTAGTGTTATTTCCCCAAGTAAAGAGTTCGCCACCTGTATTAATGCCTACAACATGAGAGTTGCCTCCCGTCGCATGCCTCCATGTGTCACCCTCTACACGTTCAGGAGAAAGGCGATTTGCGCCAAAAAGATTTCCGCGTCCCAGTTGTCCCGAAGCATTAGAGCCCCAGGTGTAAAGGTGGCCTGCCTCAGTAATAGCAAGAGCACCATTTGCTCCAATATTTGCCGCCATTACCCAGTCATCTCTACCTACTACTTCTGTTGGAACATTCCTCGAGTTTTCGTCACCTTGACCCAACTGTCCCAGATTGTTAACCCCCCAGGTATAAAGGTGTCCTGATTCGGTAACAGCAAGAGCCACTGACCCACTTAAAGACACATGCGCCCAGTCATTCCTGTCTCCCACTCTTGTAGGAACAGTAATATTTCCACTTCCTGGATCTGGATGGTCGCCTTGTCCCATCTGGGGAGCATTCCAATTAGCCCCCCAAGTATAGATGCGCCCTTCAGTAGTAAGCGCAATAGCGCCACCGGCAGCAGTAGCAACCTGCACCCAGTTACTTGCAGTGCCTACCCTTGTAGGCTCACTTCTATTGGTGGTGTCCCCTAGTCCTAGCTGTCCATTAGCATTGGCGCCCCAGGAATAAAGAGGGCTTCCAGCTCCACCAGTTCCTATGCTGCCTCCACCAACATCTGACACAATCTCTTGAAGATGCACAGAGGCTACAAGTACCCTATCAACTTCAGTCACAGTCACCGTAAGCTCATAGATTGCCTGTGAATAAGTAACTTGTGACGGTAGTGCAGCACCTGATGATCCTGCAACTTCACTTACACGCCAAACAAAGACACCGGGTGAGTCAAATTCAGTACCTGCAAGAATGTCTACTGTTTTTACAAGAGTAGCTACTCCACCCGAGGTATTCACTTCAACACTTGGATCACTCATGTTCAGTGTTATTCTGCCAACGCCATCTACGACAGAAGTACCCAGCTGGGGAAGTTCACCTGCACGGGCAACATCACCATCGACGCTCCACCTTTCGATATTAAAGTCAAAGGATAGATTGGAAGTTGTCTGTCCTTCTAGCTGACGTAATGCTTTGGCCAGATCAGCGCGCGCTGTTACTGGAAGAAGGGGTGTTTCCATGTTAATGTCTGAGTTATTCAAGGGGTGCCCAAAATGACTTACGGGAAGTGCAAAGCCAATGTTGGCAAAAGACGCTGCGTTAGCTGGAGGCCTCTCTGTAGTAGAGGCACTATTATTATTGAAGGTAACATTAAGCAGGGTCAGGTTAGTATACTCCCCTGCAAGCGGCAGTGGATCTGAATAGTGGTATCTATCTGTAAAGATTCCGCCACCCATAGAAGTGGTACCTGTTGCGCTGTTGTGGGTAATACCCAAAGAGCCTGCGGCATTAGCAGCCATAGTCATATAGGCATCTTCTGCCACCCATACACCGCCACCATCATTTGCCGCCGTGTTGCGCGCGATAGTTTTTGCACCAGTACCACTCAGGTCGAAATTGCCACCTACATATAACCCTCCGCCATTTTCGGCAGCATTGTCTGAAATGATGCCTGAAGTCATGCTAAGGGTAGCCCCTGCTGCTAAATGTACACCACCACCATTTTGAGCTGCCGTGTTGTTATCGCTGATAGATGCCCCACCCAAAGTAACGACACCAGTACCTGCGTCAAGGTTGACTCCTCCACCATTGGTGCCCGCAGTATTATCAAGGATTTGCCAGTGTGAACCTAAGGTCAAACCTGGATTCGCTTCACGGTTAATTCCGCCACCTGCACCATTTGTTGCAGTATTTTCACTGACCGTTACCGGAGCAGCTGCCGCAGTTCCACTTCCACCTAAAATCGTTCCACCAATCCAGTTGATTCCACCGCCGTTATTTGTAGCCGTATTGCCTGTAATATTTCGGATGCCTGCTGTCCCCAGATTGAATGTTCCCAGCTCAACATGAACACCACCGCCATTTTCAGCACTATTGTCTCTAATCGTCCTAGTACCTGTTTCTACCGCAGATGTTCCAAAGCTAAACGAAGCAGCGTTACCATTTACAGCCATACCACCACCGTTACCGGCAGCTTCATTATGGTGGATGTCTCCACTGTGCATCGTGACAACACTAAATACTCCCGCATGTACACCGCCACCTGTCCCGGTAGACTGATTACGGGCTATCTCAACATCCCGCATAATAAGCGTGGCAGGATTTGTTGCAGCTCCTGTCGCAAACATGCCACCTGCAGATATTCCTCCACCAGCCCGATCGGCCGTATTATGCAGAATCCTTGTTGTGTTATTCACAGTCAGGTTAGCACCAGTGCCACTCTCGAGCACAATACCGCCCCCATCAAGACCGGCCTCATTACGATATGCTGCTGTATCGCCGCCAATTGTGCTATTACTTATTGTTCGTGCACGACCGGTACCAGAGGCGAAAACATGCACTCCGCCACCAGACTGAGTTGCCCCGTTTCCACTAACAGTTGCTCCATTCATAGTAAATGGTGCGTGCCCAACAGAGATTCCGCCACCACTTTGTGCAGTATTGGCATGAGGATTTGGTGCGTCAGGGGCAAGAACAATTGGGCGTGCACCTCCAATTGTTGTGCCATCTATGGTAAGTGCCGTTTCTGGCGGTACCGAACTTTCTTTCCGGATACCACCACCACTGCCAACTGCAGAGTTTCCTCGAATAATCGCCTCTGGTCCAAAAGATCCACGGGATAGATTATCGATACGCACGCCTCCGCCGTGCTGAGCAGCATCGTTTCCTTCAATTATGCCGCCTGTCATCTCAAGTGATCCAAAAGTAGGGTCTATCGAATACGTAACAAGGCTTATGCCGCCCCCGTGACTTGATGTGCGATTCCCACGGATTGCAGCGGAATCAGACATGGTCATTGATGCACCATGATATATCCTAACGCCACCACCTGAGCCACCCTGAGTCACATTATTGCTAATTGTCCCACCGCTCATAGTGAACGTACCAAGTTCATGCAGTATATCGATGCCTCCGCCAAACTGCGCGCGATTATCATCTAAGATCCCGCCCGACATCACAATTGCAGTGTTGCTCGCAAACACAGCGCCCCCGCTTGGGGTGCTCTCAAATACACGGTTTCCACTAATTATTGTGCCGTCGTATATATTAATCGTTGTATTTGAAACAGAAGAGCCAGCAGTTACTCTTTCACCAAACGCAGCTATGCCCCCGCCATTATGACTTGCCGCGTTGTTGATGATGTCTCCACCGCTTAGGTTTACCACTCCATTTTCTACATGCACGCCGCCGCCTTGAAAGGCTGCATTGTTTCTAATAGTGCTGCCTTCTTCTAAGGTGAGCTGTCCTCCACTATTTACTGCAGCGCCCCCATGTCGAGGTCCTGTAGATGTACTTGTCGAATCCCAATTTCCCCTTAACGTAACGCCATCCTCCAGCGTAAGCTGTCCCGCTACAATAAAGTGCCTGCGCGCTTCATCAGGGCCAGGAGCAGCAAATTGCTGCAAGTCACCCCAGCCCGCAGTGCCTACTAGTGCAATATTCCTATTCGCAGGGATAAAGATGGCGTTAGGGTTTGCTGCAGTGAGTCCTAGCTGAGGACTTGTTGCACCTAAGCCACCTACTGCTTCAGTCAGATTAATCACATGGGGAGTTGCTGTGTTGGCTGGAGCAGCATCAATTGCCGCCCTCAGCGCGTCCCATGGGTGCATATCTGATAGAGGTACTATGCTTTCCCCAAGCGGCATAGGGCCTTGCATTGTATTAGGTTGAGGTGATTCAGCAAAGGTAAAGATAGGTGCAGCTAGCACAAATAGTGCTATTACAAGCACCAGCAACTTTTTGTTTCTAATGACCCTTTTTAATCTTTCTTTCATAGTCTGCAAATCCTCATATCCATTTGGAGTTTTATGCGTTTTGCCTGATATCTGTCTTCTAAGCACGATTTGACTTAATCACTTCAAGCAGTACAGGAAGTGAAAGGTGCTCTCATGGCAGAAGTATTAACAGTTAAGGTTTTTTCAAAGAATGCTTCCCCTGAAGAACTACAGGAAGGTATAGAGATCATGGCATTAATAATCACAACACTGCTCCTCACAAAGCATAAAATCGTACAACCTAGTCTGGTTTGTACACCCAGCAAACAAGTCATTCTATGGCCTCTCACACGCAATATGAACTACATTAGTCACAATTCAATATTCACAAGAAAAACTATACGGGGATTTCGGGGGGGGGGGGTGTTGTAACAATAATTACAATATTTTCTGCATTTCTACATGATTTTATGTAGTTTCAATGAAATGTGCTTGGTGCGATGCCAATAATGATTCGCGTTACTGGGAGGTTCTTAGGAAGTTCTATCCGCCTATAAGCAGGCTCATTGTAGGTTGATAAAGAATACCCATGACTACAATAGCTAACACTATAAGCGCTATAGCAATGTTGCCAGAAAGCGAATAAGGTGACTTTTCCGTGCGGTCAGCCAATTCTACCGCAGACGGTTCAACTGCTGCAATCTTATCTTGCTCACTCTTTGGGCTCTCTCCCGTCGAAAGATCAGGTGCTGAAAAGTCTGTTGTTGAGGCATCTGAATTCAGGTCATCTGGTACTTCTGTATCTGTAGCTGCGTCATCTTTTTGCGCTTTGCCGAAAAAAGCTGCTCGCACCAGACGCAAATAATAGAAGGCACTCACTGCAGCAACAACCACAGCTAGCACCACGAGCTCTATTTGTCCCGCAGCTATCGCTACAAGAAACAAATTAAGCTTTGCAAAAAATCCAAGGAAAGGTGGTAATCCGATCATAGATAACACCAGAATCGCAAGGCTCCACGCCATAAAGGGATTCCGCTCTGAAAGACCGTTCAGGTCTGAGACTCTTCCCCCCTCATGCGCAGTGATTAGCAGCACACCCATGGTGGCTATAGCATAAGAAACAACGAAGAAAATTGCCGCATTAAAGGCATCGGGTACATATTGACCGCCCGAGGAAAGGACAGTCAAGGCTATAAGAACATAACCGCCATTAACAATCCCTGAATAAGCCATCATGCGTCTGATGTCATTCTTTTTAAGTGCCGCGAAAGATCCCACAACCAAGCTAAGGATTGCCATAAGCGCAATCAGCACACTTAACAAGGGAACGCTTTCTGCCACAGTAAAAACAAGGCGCAACATAACTAAGGTTATAGCAACCTTTGGAATAACAGAAACAAAAGCAAGCGTCCATGGCTCTGATCCCTCATAGGCATCAGGTGCCCACCAATGGAAAGGTGCCACTGATAGCTTTGCAAATAGTCCTAGAAGAACAAGGCCAAAGGCAACAAAAATTAAAGGTGCATCTGTAGCTGACAGATTTTCAGACATCGCAGCAAAGCTTGTGCCCGCAGACAATCCAACTAGGAAACTGAATCCATAGATCATAATAAGCGTCGACATTACCGACAGCAGAAAGTATTTAAGGGCCGCCTCTAGTCCGCGCACGCGATAACGACGGTAGCCTATAAGAATGTAGCTAGGCATAGAAGCTAGCTCAATTACAAGGATTAGCGCAATTATGTCGGTAGCAGCAACTGCAAGCACGGCACCGATGGTTGCCGCCATGACAAGGGAAACTGCTTCCCGTGTACGTCCGACCCCTGAATCTAGAGTCCATAAACACCACAGTGCTACCAGTACGCAAATCACAACAGCCGCAAAGCGTGCATCAAAGGTATACCAGAAACGTCCACCAAAGAGCTGCGTTCCTGGTTCAATGAGGGAGCTTGTCCCGGCTGCTAAGGTCGCACAGACAAAACCAACTGCTGCACTTACTTTGTTAGCATGCTTCCTCCCCGGCAGATAATCTGCGAACAGACCCCAGAATAACCCGACCAGCAAAATCCCAACAGGAGCCAGGGCAGCGTAGCCCGTTAAGGGCAGTCCAAAGCTTGTTACCATATCTGCAAACATATTAGGCTCCGAAAATCCTTGCTAGGTTAGTCGCAAAAGGATCAGTAAACTGCAGGATGCTGTACCAGTAAACACCCATAACTACCACTAAGACTGCCAGTGGAGCCAAAACAAGAACCTCGCGCAAGGTAAGATCCTTTTGACCTTCTACTAAAGCAGAAGGGCTACCAAAGATGCTTCGTTGGAGTAGCCAAAGCATATAGGCACCGCCGCACAGTATTCCGATGCCGGTAAGTACTGTGATGACAGGTGGCAATACAGGGCTCTCCCACGATGCAAGCACAGCCAAGAACTCACCAACAAAACCAGAAAGAAGCGGAAGTCCCATGCTGGCAAAAGCAGCAAAGCAGAAAAAGCCTGCAAAGCGTGGCATCTGCGCTGCAATACCAGAAAGCTCTGAGATTTTAAGCGTCTTTGTGCGCTGATAAATCATGCCAACCATGAAAAAGAGCATGCTCGTTGTTAGTCCGTGGCTAATGTTAACTGCCATAGCAGCGTTGAATCCTGTGGCGGTGCCCGCAGCAATACCTACCATGGCAAAACCCATATGACTAATAGACGAATAGGCAATAAGCTTCTTAATGTCAGTTTGCGCAAAGGCAACCGCAGCACCATAAAGAATCGATACAACTCCCAATATGCCCAGGGTAAGCTGCCAAGTCTGAAAGGCATCAGGCATAAGGGGAACTAAAACGCGAAGAAAGGCATAGGTTCCCATCTTCAACATAACCCCCGCTAACAGAACTGAGGCAGCTGTTGGGGCCTGCACATGAGCATCAGGCAACCAGGTATGTAGCGGAAATATAGGGATCTTCACTGCAATCCCTAGGAAGAAGGCAAGGAAAATCCACCACTGGACTGACCAGAGGCTACCATCACCACCAAAGGCCGCAGGAGCCAGCTGCTGTAATTCGATCATATTAAACGATCCCGTCAGAATATAGAGTGCCACAATTCCGACCAACATAACCACAGAACCTAAGAAGGTATACAGAAAAAACTTCATCGCTGCATAGCGGCGACGTATTCCGCCCCATTGTGAAATAAGGAAGAACATAGGGACAAGCACGATCTCCCAGAAAACGTAAAAGAGAACCAGGTCAAGGGCTGCAAACACCCCATTAAGCCCTAAAGACAAAAGGCAAAGCATAGAAAAATAAAGGCGTGGCTTCTCAGAGATGCGCCAACTTGCAAGCACTGCCAGTACAAAAAGTAGCGTTGAGAGTACTAATATCGGAAAGGACAGTCCGTCCAAGCCAATATGATAGTTCACATTAATCTGCGGAATCCATGTAAAGCTTTTCTCTAGCAGAATCCCCTCACCACGACCATGTACGACAAGCATCCAAGCAGCAAGTCCAAAATTCGCCAGCGTGACGGTAAGTGCCACATACTTTGCGTAAAGTTCAAAGCGCTTTGGCAAAAGCGCACAGAGCAAAACACCAACCAGAGGTAAAAAGACTATGAGCGAAAGCATTAGCTAAGCCCCTCCCAACGTAGAAACTGCGTACAAGATTGTAAATATTCCTAAGACTACTATTACCGCCCCTACAACAAGGCGTTGATACCACTGAACTTCCCCGCTTTGAATAGTACGCAGTCGTCCACCAAGACTAATCGAGAGGTGACCTATTCCGTTGACTATTCCATCAATAATACGCACATCAAAAACGCGCGTAAGGCGGGTGAGTAATACGTATGTCCATGCCGCACCGTTGACTACTCCATCAATAATGCGATTGTCTAGCCAGTCCAGTGATTGACTAGCCTTTTGATATATCCAAGCTACCGCGTCTACCACGCCATCAATAACTCTTTCATCAAATTGCCAGAGCGCTTTTGAAAGCCAGAAATAGGGCTTAACAACCCCATACGTGTAAAAGGCGTCTAGGTAGAAACGCTGTTCTGCCGCCGCAATAACAAAACGAAAACGGTTGCTTGGCGCATTGCGCTTTGACAATACGTAAGCGACAAATCCCAGAAGTGCCCCCGTCAGCATAATCACTGTTGACAGGGCGACCATGTAAAGTGGTGGCCAGTGAGACGGGTAGTCGAGAAACCCTCCTAGGGGAATGACAGCAAAACCTAGCAAGGTGGCAGGAATGGCTAAGGCAATAACAGGCGCCAACTCTAGCGCAGAACCCTCATGAACCTTATCGATGTCTGCAGCAGGCTTTCCAAAAAAGATACTTAGCCACGACTTTATCACATAGAAAGCGGTCATAACGCCTACCAAAGCTACCCCTATGAAGGCTGCGTACTGGCCTGTGTCTTGCCCAAAATAGAGCATAGCTTTAAATATTTCATCTTTTGAGAAAAAGCCTGCCAAAGGAATCACTCCTGCAAGAGCAAAGGCTCCTATAGTGAATACTGCAAATGTGACGGGCATACGCTTTAGTAGACCGCCCATCTTACGCATGTTCTGTGTTCCTGTCACGTGAATGATAATACCTGCCGCCAAGAAAAGCAGCGCCTTAAAGAAGGCGTGAGTTGTCAGATGAAACACGGCTACAAAAGCAGAACCCACACCAATAGCTGCAAACAGGAAACCTAGCTGACTGATGGTCGAAAAGGCCAGCACCTTTTTCAAGTCTTTCTGGAAGCAAGCGAGTAATGCCCCGTAGAGTGCTGTGATAATGCCCACAGCAAGAATTGTGCTCATTGCTGCAGGAGATAGCTCTATCACAGGAAGCATGCGTACCAGCATGAAGACACCAGCAACTACCATAGTTGCCGCATGTATGAGCGCTGATCCTGGGGTTGGTCCTGCCATAGCATCAGGCAGCCAAACAGATAAGGGGAACTGAGCAGACTTTCCGATAGCAGCCCAGACTAACCCGAAGGCCACAACACCTAGCAAAAAGGGTGACCAGGTAGGTGCCGTTGCGAAAATTTGATCAAATTCAAATGACTGTGCAGCCACAAAAACAGCAGAAAGCGCTACAAAAAAGCCAACGTCACCTGCACGAGTAAACAGGAAGGCTTTTTGTGATGCCTTGCGTGGTGCCTTATTTTTATACCAAAACCCAATCAGTACCCATGAGCACAGCCCCATAACCTCCCAGAAAGCAAACTGCAGCAACAGGCCACCCGACAAAACAAATGCTAGCATTGCCGCAAGAAAAAGCGACTTTATGCAGAAAAACCAACCAATACGCTCGTCGTCCTTCATGTACTTAAGTGAGTAAACTTGGACACAAAGACCTACTAAAGACACCATAATCAGCATAATTACTGCAAGAGAATCCACTGAAAATGAAAGCATCAAAGGAAGAGATCCAACTGTTCCCAGGCTCCAGCTAAGTGCATAAAAAGATTCATTGATAGGGCCACCTGGCCAAATGGTAATAGCTGCCGCAACCGCAATAGCAAGGCTTGCAGCCACCCCTACTACAGGGACGAAACGTAGATCATTGCGCAATCTGCGCGGCAACAGAGCAAGCGCCAGAAAACCCAGCAAAGGGAATAAGGGTGCAAGCAAAACCCACCACAAATCAAGCTGAGGCACAGCTGATATTGTTGCGTATGTTGCGGTAATTTCCATTATGTTCTGCCTAATTTCTGTATCCCTCTATGTCCTATTCGTGATCTTTGAGGACTTGCAATTTTTCTACGTCACTCGTCTTAATCCTGCGATAAATTGCCACTACCAACGATAGACCAATAGCAATTTCTGCTGCCCCTATCACCATAAGAAAGAGAGAGAAATGCCAGCCATACATCTGTGCCCCTGGTATAAATTGCGCCAGAGCAACTATATTAATAGAGATAGCAAACAGCATAATCTCTAGTGACATCAACACACTTACTGCGGCTTTCCTTGTCATTGCCCCGTAAAGACCAACTGAAAAGAGAGCTGCTGCGAAAAGCAGCACGGTAACCAAGCCTACCGAGTCAAAATTAACCAGCATGGTCACCCTCCTGATCCTTGTCATCGTCGTTATCCTTTGTCCACCAAACTGCTGCAATCAGGGCAACCAGAAGAACTAGTGCAGCTACCTCAAAGGCAAAAGCTTGACCATTGACGTCAAAAAGGGCTAGGCCGAACTCTGCAAAGGGAATGGGTTCTGCCACTGTAGTAAAGTGGGCTAGTTGCGGAGTCAAGATAACCCCGTAAGCGACCAGTCCAAAGAAACCCAAGGCAAGAAGCAGCACAGACCAAGATAACTTAACCTCTCTAGAGGCGGTATTATGTGAGCGATGGGTCACCATTACGGTGAACATAGTCAGAATACCTACTGCCCCTGCATAGATAAGCAGTTGTGTAATCGCCAGGTATTCTGCACCTAAGAACCATGTCATCCCTGCAGTTCCTACGGCGCAGAGCAATAGCCAATAAGTTCCATGGATAACGTTACGCGAACTTACGCACTTGATTGCTGCCACAAGCACTGTTAGTGCCAGCACTACAAAGGCTATCATGCTAAGCATTTCCTGCCTCCTTCTGCTGAACTTGACCTATTGCCACGCCTGCCTCGGAACTTACGGGACTTGCTGGCTCTGTTGTCACAGCAGTCTTAGTCGAGGAGCCCGCCTCGGGCTTGACCACAGCACGAGGAGCTGGGCGTGGACGCTTATATGCCGGAGTGTCTGTCAGCAAATCATATTCCAGCAAATCGGGGTTCGAATGGGCTAGCTCGTAACTATGTCCCATTTTGATTGCATCAAAAGGACATACTTCGACACAGAGGCCGCACATCATGCATCCTCCACGACGATAGAGCCAGTGCTTGATGGTTTTACTGCGATCGGGACTTGTCTCAACATCTATGTCAATAAGGTAGTTGGGACATTCTTTCTCGCAAATCTTACAAGCTGTACAGCGATGGGTTCCGTCTTTCGCGTATTTAATTTCTAATGCCCACCGTGCACGTTCTGGAATATGAGCACGTACATGAGGATAGCGAATAGTTATTGCAGGCCTAAAAAGATTCTTGAAGGCAATCCGCATGGACAAGAATAGTCCTACGGGAAACCAGCGCTTTTTCTCATTAAACATACGCATAGGCTACCCTCCCCCCAACAAAGAATTCAGAAAGGGGCCCACTGAAGGCTGTACGAGCTGGAAACCGCGGAATCCAATGGCAAAGACTATAATCCAGACAAGCGTGAAAGGAATCATTCTTTTCCAGCCCATCTGCGCCAATTTATCAACACGGAAGCGTGAAAAGTTTCCGCGCAACATCATGAAAAGAAATATTACCGCGTAAGTCTTAATGACAAAAACTATAGGGGCAAAGATGCCCATAGCGGCAGGATCAATACCTGGAAGTGTCCAGCCACCTAGGAAAAGTGTTACCGCAAGACCCGCCAGAACAAAGTTTCCTGCAAATTCTGCTAAGAAGATGAAGCCGAAGCGCATGGCAGAATATTCCGTTGAAAAACCCGCGACCAGCTCACCCTCTGCCTCTGTCATATCGAAGGGGGCCTGATTGGTCTCCATCTGGGCGCAGATTAGAAAAATGATGGCTGAGGGCAGGGCAGGAATAATAAACCAAATACTGTCTGCCTGCGCTAGAACAATCTCGCTTAGATTGAGGCTACCCGCCATAATGACCACGGGAATTACGGATAACAAGAGAGGAATCTCGTAAGTGATAGCAGCCCCTATAGAGCGCACCGCACCAATTAGCGAGTACTTGTTGTGGCTGGCCCAGCCCGCAGCAAAAACACCCAAAGGCACCAATGCTATGAAGGCAAGCATCATCAAAAGACCTATATTCACATCTGCCGCCACCATGTGGTACCCAAAAGGCAAGAAACCAAAAGCCACCAGTATAGGCAAGAAGATAATAATTGGTGCCAAAATATAGAGCCATTTGTCCGAATGGGTTGGATGACGATCTTCCTTAGTAAGAAGCTTGATGATGTCTGGAATAAGCTGAAAAATACCAGCTGGTCCTAGCTCTTGAGGACCAATCCGTAAATGCGCTGCGCCTAATACTTTGCGCAGCATATAAATAATCAGTGAGCCATTCACCAGCATAACGACGATAATCATCAGTACCCACAAGATAGCCTGCAGCCATGCGTTCATTAGCGGTCCACCTCGCCAAAGCAAAAATCAAAAGAGCCCATTCCCACAATGGCATCAGCAAGCATCATTCCTGGAAGCAAAGACTCCGCCATGGCCAGCGAATAGAGTGTTGGAGGACGATAGCGCATGCGCAAAGGTCGGTCGCTGCCATCAGAGTAGATATGAATACCCACTTCCCCGCGCGCCGATTCGACAATTCCGCAGGCCTCCCCTTCAGGTACACGCAAAACTTTCGGCACCCTCGCAGCTACCGGGCCTTCTGGCATACCATCAAGACACTGCTCAATAATGCGTAAGGATTGCCTAACCTCATCAAGCCTGCACACCATACGATCGAAAATGTCGCCGTTAGTACGCGTCATAACATCAAATTCGAATTGATTGTAAGCATCATAAGGGCGGTCGCGACGCAAATCCCAATCAACCCCAGAGGCACGCAGGACAAAACCTGTCGCACCATAATCTAGTGCCTGCTCACGAGTCAGTACGCCAATTCCCTGCGTGCGTACTTGAAATAATTCTGAGGCAAAAAGTGAATCCCAGTGCTCTTGCAGGCGCTGGGTACCAATCTTCAGATAGTCGCGCAGTAACTGCTCAGCGCGCGGGGTTAAATCACCCGTCACCTTTCCTGGACGAACGTAATTGAACATCAGGCGCTGGCCCGTCATCTCTTCTAGCACGTCAAGAAATATCTCACGGTCATGCTGCATGTAAAGGAAAATACCCATAGCGCCACTGTCAAGCCCCGTTGGCCCCATCCACATGTAATGACTTGCAACACGGTTAACTTCTGACATGAGGCAGCGTAGCCATTGCGCGCGGGCAGGAACTTCAATCTCTGCAAGCTGTTCTACCGCAAGGGCCGTTGCGGTTTCTGCGGTGATTCCTGACACATAATCTGCACGGTCTACAAGTGTAGCAAGCTGGTGGTAACGGCGATGTTCAGCTAGCTTTTCAATCCCGCGATGCAGCTGGCCCACGTGGGCTTCTCCTGACATGATGCGCTCACCGTCGAGCTCCATAACAACACGCAGCGCACCATGCGTTGAGGGATGCTGCGGCCCGACGTTTAGCAAATAGTGGTCAGTGCAAAGCTGCAAGGGATCGTCGGCAATACGGTTAACGTTTCGCGGTACGGTAATGCCAGATGGTGGCTCAGGCGACAGCCAACCTGGATTAATGTAACCTTCGGTCAGATCCTCTTGAGAGACGACCTCATGGTCATCAATGATCTCATGATCACGGGAAATATAATCACTGATGGTACTGCCTGTACTCGTTGCGTCTTGAGAAGAGTTTAGTCCCATATCTCCTCCTTTGTGCGAATCGCTGTGGATTTGCGCAGGAAAGGCGGAAGACCTTCTGTTGTCAGTAAACGCTTAGGATTGGGGTGATTTAGTAGACTTAGTCCAAACATCTCACAAAGCTCGCGCTCTGGTAACCACGCAGCAGCATAAATGTGCCCTACTGATGAATAGGAGTCTTCATAAGGTAGGTCACACTTTACGACAAGGTCAATGTTGTGCATCAGTGAGCGCAGCCTATAGGTAATTTCGATACGTTCGCGCACATCTGCACCAAAAAGATCAATAAGCTGCTCAAAGGGAAGCTCGGTGCTACTACGAAGCGCCTTAAGAATACGAGCAACGTCTTCTGCGTCAGCACGCACAACGATACCTAGCTTGCCTTCTTCAGCAATTTGATATGCGCCAATGCCTAAGCCGTCAAGCAGTATGCTGACTTGGTCGATAAGCACTTGTTTATCCATCTGCACATAAGGAGAGGCGCCCATCAAAAAGCACCCTTCTTATTTGAGGCCGCAGCTTTTGAAAGGTTCGACTTCTCTAATTCAGGCTGCTTTAATTCGGCAGCATCTTTGTGGCATACAACACGCGGCGTGCCGTATGCGGGAACGTTTTCTACGCCAGGCAAGGGAACGGGTACTTTAACACGGTCACCCTGAACCACAGGTGATTGCTCCTCTGCAGGCAACCCCTGCTTCCAGCGGTCACGCTGAATAAGTCGCTCATCTGTCTGGACGTAAATTTTCTCTCTTAGTTGAAGAAAGGCGTATTGAATAGATTCCGGACGCGGAGGGCATCCTGGGACGTAAATATCGACAGGGATTATTTCATTGACTCCCTGGATGACATTGGGATATTCACGGAAAGGACCACCTGTGTTGGCGCATGCCCCCAACGCAATAACGTATTTTGGTTCTGGCATTTGTTCGTATAAACGCTTCACCACATGCGCCATCTTGTAGTTAACTGTTCCCGCCACAATCATGACGTCTGATTGGCGCGGAACCCCACGGAAAAAGACTCCGTGGCGATCGAAATCAAAGCGCGGACCGCTTGCAGCAATGAGCCCCTCAAGAGAACAGCAGGCGATGCCAAAGGCCTGATACCACAAACTGCGCGCACGCGCCCAGTCAAATAGTTGCTCAGACCGAATGAAAGCAAGGGAATGTTCGCCAAAAACCTTATCTAGTGCCATGACAGTGCCCCCTCTTTCCAGGCATAGGCAAGTCCTGCCAGCAGAATAGTGGCAAAAATAATCATTTCAATAATAATGAACCACCCTGTAATAAGGTAGCCTGTCGCCACTGCCCAGGGAAACAAGAAGATAATTTTTATATCAAAGATAGTATAGAGAATGGCAAAGACAAAGTACCCGGGACGAAAGCGAACCCAAGGCCTGCCAATAGGCTTGACCCCGCACTCGTAAGTAAGCCCTTTTCCCTCCGTAGGTTTTGTAGGAGAAAGCAACCACGAAAGACCCAAGCCTGCACAGGCGAAAGCAGCACCCACAATAATGAAAACAGCTATGACGACCTGTTCAAACATCTAAATTTGTATTCCCCCTAATGTACCCAAAATTTCTTGTGAAATTGGGGTTTCTTTATCTCAAATGCGCAGCTTAGCGCTAACACTATATTGTCGCATGAGACGACAACTTTGTCGCAGCATTTTGCAGAAAACTTTCAGCAAAAATATGATTGCAGCCGACGACTAGGTAGAGGATGGTTGATCTACTGATGCAGCTTCGAGCGCGGGCATCGCTTCAATCTTTGAAGTGCAGAACGGACAGCGTGTGGCGGCTTTTTCTGCTTCCCCGAAACAGTAAGGGCATTTGCGTAGCGTTGACTCGGGCTCTGGTTGGTTTTTGACCACGCCATTTACTAATTTCACGATTAGGAATACCACCGCTGCCATAATAACGAAGTTGATGACAGCAGTTATAAAGGCACCATACCGTAAATTCACGCCAAGAAACTCCACATACAGGCCATCGAAATTTGCTCCTGCAAAAAGACCAATAACAGGAGACAACACATTATCAACGAGCGAATTCACTACTCCCTGAAATGCTGCACCAATAATAATACCCACCGCAAGGCTCATAACATTGCCCTGCAGGGCAAAATCTTTAAATTCAGTTAACAGCTTTTTCATACACGCCCTTTCTTAAGTGTGAAAAGTATTATATCGCTGCTGCAAATTATTTTTTGAAAACAATATTGACATGTATGTCATTTTAATGTTTAATAATGACACGTTGTTCATTCTAGAAAGTACTAAGAGGAGGAAAGATGCCAAAAGTCAGCAAAGATTACAGGGAGCGAAAAAAGCAGGAAATCATCGCGGCAGCTATTGCAGTCTGCCAAGCAAAGCCTGTTTACGAGGTTACTTTGCGCGACGTTGTTAAAGAATGCGGAATCAGCCAGGGAAGCATATACAACTACTTTTCCAGCATTGATGAAATCTTCGCAGAAATCGTCAATCATGCGTATGGCGCACACCAGATTGCTAGTCAGGTTGCAACCATTGCAACAAGCGAAATTGCTCCTGGCAAAAAGATTTTAGAAATCCTAAGCCTCATGGGAAAGTTGGTCGACGTCATGACCACTGAATATGGCACCATCCTTTACGAGCTCAATGGACTTTATACTCGTAACCCTAAAAGAGCTACCCAGTTTACAAGCAAAGTCAAAGTAAGTGATGACACCAATGCCGCACTTACCACGATTATGTCTATCATCGAAGAAGGAACGGCGCGGGGCATTTTCTCCACCGACATCCCAAAGGAACACTTCTTTTTACTATTGGAAACATCTGCACAGGGGATTACGCGCGCTATCACCTTCATCCCCTCCCCCCAAATCATTCATCAGTTGTACGGCATAGATGAGGACAAGGCAAGCGCGCAAGGAATGATGGAGATACTTGCCCATCTAGTAACAAGCCTTTTAGAAGCATAGCAGAACGATTCGCAAGTAAGTAATCGTAATCAGAAACCACTACTTAGAAAGAGACAGGACAAGAAATAATGAAGAAAAGTTTTACCATTATTATCCGCACTACAATCTGCCTAATGACCGTACTCACTCTTATGTTGTCTGCAGGTGCCACAGCACTAGCCAATGAGGCCACAGGCGATACAGGCAACCAGAGAAATCTAAGAGAGACTACCCCTTCCGGTATTCCCTTTTCTGATATGGAAGAGCGTATAGCTGAACTAGTTAGTCAGCACATTGGTGAGACTGCACTTGGGGCTGCAGTTGCCATAGTGCAAGATGGCGAGGTTATCTCACTGCAAAACTTTGGCTATGCTGATGTAGACAATGGCATTCCCGTAGCCGATGACACCGTCTTTGAATACGGGTCAATCAGCAAGCTGTTTGCCTACACTGCTGCCATGCAACTAGTTGAACAGGGCAAACTTGACCTTGATACCGATATTAGAGAATATCTTTCAGACGACTTCAATAGTCAATGGAATCATGCTGAAGTCATAACTATGCGCGATCTTATGAATCATGCTGGCGGCTTTGGAGACTTCCCCTTTGACACACTTCTACTTGATCCAAGTGGCCTTTCTTCGCTTGAAGAGGTACTGTTAAACCAGCGTCCGCAACAGTACTTTACCCCAGGAACAGCAAGTTCTTATTCAAACTACGGTACTGCACTTGCAGGATTTGTCGTCGAAAGCATTGTTGGTCAACCTTTCTATCAGATTCAACAAGAAACGATTTTCCAGGCGGCCGGAATGGACTCTACTGCAGGCGAGCCCCAACAAAAGGACAACCCTTCTATTCGAGATAGAAAAGCACAGGGCTATATGCCCAATGGACAAGGTGGCTTTATCGAAAGAGGATGGTCATATTCACCCCTGTATCCAGCAGGATCAGCAAATGGAACCGCGGAAGACTTGGCGCTTTTCCTTGCTGCCCTTATGCCTACCGAAAGTAAAGATACCCCCCTCTTTAAGGACAACGCAACTCTGAGCCAAATGCTTTCTCCGAGCTACGATGCCACTGGTGAAATGCGCGGAATGCACCACGGATTCTTCTCATTAAGTGGAACAACACAGACCCTAGGACATGGTGGGGACACCGCCGGCTTTGCGGCACACGCAGCCTTTGCACCTACCGAAGGATTCGGAATGGTAGTTGTGACCAATGGTGCGGGCGATATGGACATTCGCTTCGGCTTGCACAACCTACTTTTCGGTAGCTCACAAACTATCGAAGATAACGAGTTTGCAGATGGACTGCCCAGCGCAGAAGAAGTTGTTGGGTCTTACCTGCTTATGCAAGTCCCCAAGGGAAATATGATGGAGTTCATGGGTTACATTTCTCCCTTGCAGGTAGAGGCAGTTGGAGAGAACAGGATTGCCCTACACCTAGGACCACTGACAGGAAATTTTGTACAGATTGCACCTTACGAGTACCTACTGCAAGGTGACTCACACCCCATGTTCGTTGTTTTCCCTAGCATTCGATTCATCATGAATGATGGAGAGGTCACCCAAGTAGCAGTTGGTAACGGCATGGACATGATTCCTGCAGCAAGCCAGCGCAGTGCAACCTCGCTAGCACTAAGTGTAGTAGCTGTTGTTATTGGTCTAGTCTTCTTTCTGGCTGCGCCTGCAGTTCTGCTAGTGCAGGCCATTAGAAGAAAGAAGCTTGCTACCTTCGCTCAGAGCAAAAACACCAATCGTTGGCAGACAGTCGTAACACTTCTAGGTACTGCCCTTGTGATGAACAACCTTGTCGCGTTAGGATCGTTTATGGCAAACAGTTACCGTAGCCCCAGTAGCATGATGCCCCATTTGGTGATGAACTACGTTATCGCACTAGCCGCGCTTATCTTCATTGCCTTGCTGGTATATTCTCTAATCAAGGAGAAGGGTCTTGCTTCTAAAGCACGCATAATTACTGCAGGCATTACCGTAGTACTGCTAGCAGCATTTACCGCAGTACTTGCTAGCTGGAACTTCTTTACTCTTTTTATCTAAAGGTAGCCTTTGTTAAAGCTCTCTCAAGAAAGTAAGGGGAAACAACTTTCTCCCTTTACTTTCTGCTTTGAGGCTGCAAGTATAATGTTTAGCCCACCAAAAGAGGACGTATCAGTTTGATACATCCTCTTTTTGCTTAAGTTCTTTAGGTCTTTAGGTTATAGAGATTCTTAGTGGATTAGCGTGGTGCGCAGCACATTAAGAATCGATAAACTCTTTCGTTGCTGCAGCTAGCAGGTTTCCTTTGCCGCCACTGCCATAGTCGACATTGAAATTGTTTGCTCCGTCCATGGTTGCATTGGAAAGACCTGTTCGTCTTTTCAGTAGCTTGTCCACTCGCCTAACATTAGACATTCCTGCCTTAGTCTCTACTTCATGTAAGTGGCGCGCACCAGCATTACGATACTTGTTGTAGTAGTAACCATAGTAGAGGAAGCCTGCGCCAGCCAATACCCAAACCCACTCGGTGTCAAGAACTGGCCACAAGAAGAAGGCCAGAATAGATCCAATAATCGACATGAGCAGGGAAAAGAACAAGAGTTTTGGCTGATGAATGGGGACGCTTCCCATAGTTTCTTTTGAGCGTGCGTTCACTGCGACATAGTGCAGAACTTTCTTGTTTGCACTTTTCACTTGCTGGTAGCTATAGAGCCACACAGGTAAATAGGCCGCCTTCCATTGCTGCCCTTTAATAGAAAGTTGCTCCTGCGACCACTTTACCCCGCGATTGTACGCTGACAGAGTGGTATTCGCTTGATGACGGCTTATGTCTTTCGCTTTTATTTCGACTAAGCCTTTCAAATCATCAACATTGGCATCACGCTTTTCAGAAGCATAACCTTTTAAATAGTTAGCATTCCACGCAACGCAGTTTTCAGTATCAAAAGGCATAATGGCGTTAATGATGTTATTCGTACGATTACTTGATCCATGATGCAGCTTTTCAGTATTTGATTCTATGGTTAGGCCCTTCATCACAATGTCATAATCACGCTCGACATCATAGAGGTCTGCATCATAGCGGGTCTGTTGATTATTGCCACTGCCAACCGTGTACTTTCGAACAAGCACCTCACCCTGTCCTTTAAGATAAGAATGCGCATTAACATCAACAATCATGTAAGGCAAATACACGCCCATGACATTCTCTGTACAAAACTCTTTTCTAAAGCTAGGATGAGCAAAAAACTTTCGCTTTGATACGAACTTTTCTATTTCTGCACGAGCAATCTCTTTTTGAACGACAAAGGGAAGCACCGCGTCAGGGATTGCGCCGTTGGGAACCTGTTCGTTAATAGACAGAGTATTACGACACCAATGACAACGGGCCTGTGCCGTTTCGTCAGTATCGATAACAACCTCTGCCCCGCAGCTTTGACACTTTAAGGTAATCATGCTCTCTGCACTTGCAGCAATATCTTTTGTGCCAGAGCCGATAATCTTACCGTGAAGACGACTGACATCCTGCTCGAAACCAGCTACTTTCTGGGGTTGAAATTCAGTACGGCAAAAATTGCAGCGCAATTGACCACTTTGAGGATTAAAGGAAATGTCTGTCGCCCCACATTTAGGACACTTGTCCTGTCCACTATCCCTGCCCGTATCAACTACGCGGGGGCTGCCATCAAGCGGTTGCCCTGTCTGTCCACAAAATTGCTTTACTGGCTGTGCAGGCGCTGAAGCCTGTGCTTGCTGCAAGGGCTGTCCTGTTTGTGCACAGAATTGCTTTGATGACTGCGAAGGCTGTTGCGGCACTGCATCTGGTGGATTCTGACCCCCAGGTACCGGTTGTCCTGTCTGAGGGTCAAAATTCCATCCAGCCTGATTTCCTACTTGATTGGTATTATCTTGCATCTCTGCTCCTGTTAGGATCTTCCACAGTCTAACTTAACCTAGTAACTTTGCCTTTTGAGCATCAAAGTCCTCTTGAGTGATGACCCCCTGGCTAAGCAGATTTTCTAGCACCTCAATCTTTGCCTGCGGATCATCTTCCGCTGCTGGCGCAGGCGAAGCCGCGGGTGCCACCGGTGCAGGCTGTTGTGCCACTGGCTGATTCAGTGGCTGCCCTGTCTGAGGACAAAACTGTGCAGGTGCAGGCGCTTGTTGCTGCAGGGGTTGTCCTGTTTGTGGACAGAACTGCGCCACAGGCTGCTGCGGAGCCAACGGCTGTCCCGTTTGTGAACAGAACTGAGCTGCTGGTTGAGGATTGATAGGTTGTCCAGTCTGCGGATCAAAAGGTCCAGCAGCTGGCTGCCCCTGAATGCTCTGTGCCTGCGGAGTCCCCGCTACAGGCTGCTGCATGCCACCCATAACGTTGCCAGCAGCACCCATGCCCATACCCATGAAGGCCATGCCCATACCGCCACTAGCAGCACCTGGGTTTTCTCCAGCTGCTTGCATTCCGCGAGCAACCGATTGCTGCATAAACGAATTTCCGCGCGAGCCTGAAAGAGCATCCGCACGTCTCACATCAGCAAGCAGTGCCTTTGTGTCCTCATCATACTCAATTGCTTTAATAGCAACGCGTTCAATCTCGAGACCTCTGCCACTGCGCCACTGATAAGTATCTTCTACCGCAGCAGAAAGTGACTGAGCAAAGCCAATCTTATCGCCCTGAATACTTGCCATACGATTACCCTTTTCAGGGTCATTAGTATAGTTCGAAAATGCTGCAGAAAGACTGCCAACTACCTCATTGAAAAGCTGCGTCCCTGCGTCATTGTTCATGTCAGCGAAATCAAAAAGCGGCGCATTAGCCTGCAGATAATTTACAGGCACAAAGTTCTTCAAAAAAAGAATCGGGTCAACAATTTTCAAGGTATAAGTTCCGCGCGTTGTTGCTCCTGCTTGTGCACCTAAATAGGCATCATCCCAGTAAATCACTGACTGAGTTCCAAAGCGATTGTTAGGAATCTCTTTCAAGTTAACGTAGTAGGCAAGATGCTGTGCTGCAGGCTGTCCACCAAATTTAAAGCGATCCCAAGCCTGCTGAACAGTTGACCCCAAAATGCCATCACCGGCAAACATTGACCTCGAATTCACATCGTCAGAATTGTAAATATACCCACCAGGTTCTGCGATTAGGCCTGTTACTGCACCTTCCTGCAAGGTGACCAGTGCAGTTCCCTCAGGAACTACAATTCTGCTGCCATTGGTGATAATGTTTTGTGATCCGCGAGTATTCGCTCCGCGACCTGCATTAGTACCACGTGGCACTGCCTCAAAAAGACCTGTAGTTGCCGTGACCCCTGGTCTTGGCATGAGATAATCTTGCCATTGGTCAGCAAAAGTTCCACCAATCGCACCCTTAAATGCCCTAATAAATCCCATAATCTTACCCTTTCAAATATGTATGCTTGCACTTAATCAAAAAACGGATAAAAACGCACCCTACTACTCTACACAATTTAAGCGCCTTCATCCAAAGCGGAATACAAAACGAAAAGTTCTTTAGGACATCATCACTAGGTCATTGCTAGGTAGAATGCAGCAGCCACTACTGCTGCATTGTATAAAACATGTAGCAGTATTGCTGGTAATGCGGTTCTGCACTTTTGAACCAAGTACACGCAGGCTAGTGCCAAGAGAAAATTGGGCACTGCCGCCCACAGTGAAAAGTGATAAAAGCTAAATATGAGGCCCTGTAATACTACTGCGGCCGCAATCGACACTTTTTGAGCAAGCGTATCAAATATGATGACACGAAATACCAATTCCTCTATAAACGGCGCAAGAATCACAATGCTTATGACTGCTGCAATTAACCCAAAAAACGTAGGACTAAATAGGTCTGTAAGACTTGCAGCAGGCGGAGTAACCCACCCTAACTCTGCAGTTACGTAAGTATAGACAAGAGCAAAGGTTCTTAGTGCGAAAAAGAAGGCTACCACTAACAGAGCAGACTTCCACGCTGGCATAAATTGTGGCTCTTCAGACCTATTACCTGCATCCAAAGTACCTTCTTCTGCCAAAGCTTTCTGACTATAAGGAAAAGCCTGTTGACCTCTAAGTTCTGCCCTACTTAAACGCTTTAGCCGGTAAGCTTCCAAAAAACCGAGATTGCGGGTATGTGCTCTGTAAGCAAGAATCATCAACAAAAGCAGGTAAAAAATCATAAGCAGAGCAATGCGAACCCCAACAACACCTTCATCTGGCATAAGAGCTGTGAACTGATGTCCCAGGGTAAAAATAGTAAATACGCTGGCAACAAGCAAAGCTATAGTCACCCAAGCAACATCCACCCATCCCCAGGGACGAGTCAGTGATATACGCTTGCGTGGTTGTGGCCTGCGCTGGACCTGCTTTGCTGTTGTGCGTGCCGAACGTCTTCCCATTACCTAATGTCCGCCTAGAGGTCTTCTGAAGGGATGTTTGTGGGCTCTGCACCGCTTTGTACAGATACTGCCTGGGGCACTGCTCCTGACTGAATTATGTCCTGCAGTTCAGCCTCACTCAACACGGGAACGCCTAAACTCAGAGCTTTATCGTATTTGAGCCCGGCGTCTTCTCCTGCAACAACATAACTTGTTTTCTTTGAAACGCTACCTGTAACCTTTGCCCCCAACTTCTTTAGCTCTGTTGATGCTTCCGTGCGGGTCAAATTCGTCAAGGTTCCTGTTAGCACAAAGGTGAGTCCTGCTAGACTCTGCAAGGCAGGATCAGTTAAGGCTTCCTCTTTTAAGTTAAGTCCTGCACCTATAAGACGTTGCAGTACTGCCCTATTTTCAGGTACGCTGAAAAAACTACGGCAGGAACGCGCAATCTGTGGACCGACTCCTTCAATTGCGTTTAAATCCTCTTCACTTGCAACCATAAGATTTTCGATTGTTCCAAAACGACCTGTAAGCAATTCTGAAACGGTAGCACCAACGTGGCGAATACCTAAGCCAAAAAGCAGACGCGGGAAAGGACGGCTTTTCGATGCCTCGATATTTGCGAGCACTTTTGTCGCCATAGTTTGCCCAAAAAAAGTCTCGCTTCCGTCAGCCTTTGTACGTCCCAAGGGCAAGTCTCGCAGTTGTTCAAAACTTAAAGCGTAAAAGTCTGCTACGTTACTCACAAGGCCTGCAGAAATAAGGGCATTAATCGTTTCTGTACCTAATCCCTCTATGTCTGCAGCGCCTCTGCTGACCCAATGGCGCAACCTTTCCGTGCGCTGAGCTTCACAGTTAATATTTTCACAGCGCAAGGCCGCCTCATCCGGATCACGATGGACAGCGACTCCGCAGGATGGGCAGTGCGTCGGCATACGAAAAAAGGTTTGAGTACCGTCGCGCAAAGATTCGATAGGCCCCACAACTTCAGGGATAACATCGCCTGCCTTGCGGACAATCACCGTATCGCCTACCAGAATGCCCTTGCGAACAATCTCGTCTTCGTTATGCAAGGTTGCACGCGCAATGGTAGAGCCTGCTACAAGCACTGGATCAAACTCTGCCACAGGGGTCAAGGTTCCCGTGCGTCCTACCTGAATGCGAATCTCACGCAGGACAGTCGTTTTTTCCTCTGGAGGAAACTTGAAAGCAATCGCCCAACGAGGAGCTTTTGCCGTATAACCTAGTGCCTCCTGCAGAGAAAAATCATCAACCTTTATGACTACGCCATCGATTTCATAAGGCAAATCATGGCGTTTTTCCAGTGCAGCTGTACAAAAATCCATAACATCTGACCTGCAGGTTAACACCTCAACGTCAGGATTAACGTGAAACCCTGCTTGGCGGAGCACGTCCAAAAATCCGTGCTGATTAGGCGGTAAATCCTCATGTGTCTTATCAGCTGGCGCATAGATGAAGGATGCTAATTCGCGAGTAGCTGTGATTGCAGGATCCTTTTGGCGAAGTGAGCCTGCTGCTGCATTGCGCGGATTGGCAAAGGGTTTCTCCCCTGCCTCATCCGCCTGTTTATTTAACTGCTCAAAGTGTGATTTTGGTAGGTAAATTTCGCCGCGCACTTCTAGCTGGGGAAGGCTTGCAAGTAGGCCGCTTTGTAGGCGCAAAGGAATATCACGCACGGTTCGAGCATTAGCAGTAATATCTTCTCCTGTGCGCCCATCACCCCGTGTAGCTGCGCGCACTAACTCTCCCTCTTGATAGGTCAGCGCAATAGATGAGCCATCAATCTTTAGCTCGCAGTTATAGGTAATCTGGCTCTGGGGCGCTGAAGTAACTAGCTTCGCCCTAGCAGACTCTACACGATCAAACCAAGCATCAAGTTCCTCAAGATTCATTGCGTTATCAAGCGAGTACATGCGCGCTGCATGCTCAACAGGAGCAAAGGCGTCACTAGGGATGGCCCCTACACGCTGTGTTGGTGAGCTTGCTGTGATTAGTTCTGGGTGCTTTGCCTCGATTTCCTGGAGCTCTCGCAAAAGCGAATCATATACATCATCACTCAAGTCTGAAGCGTCCAGCACATAGTACTCATAAGCAGCATGCTCTAAGGCACGGCGCAGTTCTTCTGCGCGCTGAGCAGGACTTTGATGCGGGCTTGTTGCTGAACTCTTTGAGTTCATTGTGCCTGCATCTTTCCGGCGCAGATCTCTGCTGCCAATTTAATGAGTTCACTCAAGGTGGGATGAGCAAAAATGCTGTCGGCAACGTCAGAAACTGTTGCATCGCTTGCCATGAAAGGAGCAACTATTGCGATAAGCTCAACTGCTTTTGCCCCAAGAATCTGCGCACCAAGCACTCTTCCTGTACGCGCGTCCGCTACTAGCTGTACAAAGCCTTCCGGCTCACCCTCTGCAAGAGCTTTTCCATTGGCAGAATATTTAACAATTCCTGTGACAGCGGCAATGTCTTTCTTCTTAGCATCATCCGCACTCATACCGATAGTAGCAATCTCTGGAACAGTGTATATGCAGCCTGGAATTAGGTTTTGATTTAGGGCATGTGCCTCTGGCGGAGTCTGTCCAGCAAGCTTTGCAACTACAGCCCTTGCTGCCAATACTCCCTCGTGTTCTGCCTCATGAGCCAACATAAGACCGCCTATTGCATCCCCGATAGCATAAACATTAGGAATATTCGTTTGATAGCTTTCGTCCACAGCAATGGCGCGCCCTTCAAAGTCAATTCCAGCGCCTTCAAAACCAAGGTCGGACGTATTGGGAACCCTACCTACTGCAGTCATGATGACCTCAGCGCTAAGCTGCGCACCACTAGAAAGTGTAGCCACAGCCTTGCCCGTCGCATTCTGACTCACTGCCTCAACGCTAGTGCCTAGATGCAGTTCTATTCCTCGAGACTTGAAGTCACGTGCCAAGGTTTTACCCAAGCGCTTATCTTGCCACGGTAGTAGATTTTTTGCGAGCTCTACTATCGTTACCTGTGAACCAAAGCGTTCATAAGCATCAGCAAATTCTACGCCAATGACCCCGCCGCCCACGATGATGATGCTTTCTGGGACTTTGTGCAGAGCGATGGCATCATCGCTTGTCCAAACAAAAGGCGCATCTAATGCAGGCAGGATTGTGGGCAATGATCCTGTGGCAATAATAAGCGCATCGCAGGAAAGAACACTTTCGTCTCCTGCCTTATTACTTACCGAAACCTGAATTGAAGAAACAGTCGACTGAAGTTTTCCCGTTCCCTCAATAACTTCGATTCCCAGCTTCTTTGCACTTGCTTCAATCTGACCAACAAGGTTATTGATTACGGTCTTCTTGCGAACACGCAGTGCTTCAAGATCAAGCTCCGCGGCGGAAAAGTCAAGTCCTGAAACAGCAAAGTCACTTACACGTGCCACATCTGCTAAGGCATGAGCTGTCTTGAGGATAGTTTTGGTGGGAATGCAACCAACGTTAAGGCAGGTGCCCCCAAGACGAGTACGCTCAATGAGGGTAATCTTCACATCAAGATTTGCCGCCTTCGCCTGCTTAGCAGCTTCAAATGCGGCTATGTAACCACCAGGGCCTCCACCTAAAATTACTACATGTGTCCTGCATGACATTTCTGCATCCTCCACCTTCACCGTAATATAAAGTGGCGGCCCTTTTGCAGAGCCGCCACTTTGATTAACAAACTATAAGAGCTCGCTTTACGCTAGAGTCACATTGCTTGCTTGGTCTTTACCGTTGCGACCTACAGTCACCTCGAATTGAACCTCTGAGCCTTCTTCTAGTGTCTTGAAGCCGTCCATCTTGATTTCTGAGAAATGTACGAAAAGATCCTCGCCACCCTCTTGCTCGATGAACCCATAGCCCTTGTCTGGATTAAACCACTTTACCTTACCTACTGCCATTAGTACCTACTTTCCTGCCACCAATCCCCTTGATGGCACATCTGTGGTGTCGCCCAACGCTACACCACCAATAACACATAAGCTGCTTACAGCTTAACTTCCCGTATCTCTGCACAACTGCATGTGTCAAAAATTGATACTAAGAAAACTGTCGCACGCGCAAAGGAAGTTCCAGGGACTCCGCAGTATCTGCACAGCGCTGAACTTCATCTGCATTCAAAAAGTCTACCACAGATAGGGTAACCTGTGGCACATATTCTTTTGCGGCTTCAGCAAAATCCAGAACCGCCTGAAAAGACCGCTGTCCAAATTCTGGAATACATAACTCATTATAGGACTCTGCATCAGGGGCGTTTAGGCTTATGGAAAGCTCATCAATAAGCCCTGCAAGCTCTGATGCAACAGGCCTGCCAACAATCAAATCTCCTAGCCCGTTTGTGTTCACTCGCACATGTTCTACTCCCTGATCCTTCAACCACTGTGCAACCTGAATCATTACGTCATAGGAACTGAAGGGTTCACCAAAACCGCAAAATACCACTTCTGAGTAAGTCTTTAGCAGCTCATAAGCTTGAACAGCTGCAATAACTTCAGGGGCGCTAGGTTCATGATCAAGCCACAAAGTATCCGCATCCCCCACCGTACCAAAGTCATCTCGCAAGCAAAAGGTACAGGCACAAGGACAGATATTCGTGATATTCAGATAGAGCGCATCTTTGAATTTGTAAGCTAGGGCTGGCATAAGTGATTTAAGCTAAGCTTTCTTAGTCGAGGCAGACTTAGTTCCCTTAACAGCAGAGGTAGACTCAGATCCACTTCCCCACAGCGCCTTTCGCAGTGCCATAAGGGGCGCATAAAGTAATAGAGCTAAGATGAAATTTGCACCTGCCTGGAATAAGTTCCCAGGAATGCTTGCCAGCGAACCAACGTCAACAATCAAGAAAATATATGCTGTATAGCCCGCCACCATAATGAGCTCAGCAAGAAAAACACCCAACACATACCAGGAAAATTTACCCTTTTTAACAAAAAGATAGAGCACATATCCCATACTACCCTTGATAACAAGGGTCGCAGGAGCAAAGATCAGATGCCCTGAAGTTAGATTAGAAAGAGCACTGCCAAATCCTGCAGCTAATGCAACCAAAGGGTGAGGTAGTAAAAGCGCACTTGCAGCTATCGAACTATCCCCTAGGTTAAGCCAGCCAGAGACATCAAAGGGCATAGGTATCCCTAGAAAGCGAGTTACCACAAAGACGAGTGCTGTAAGTAGTCCTGTCACCACCAAAAGTTGCGTTCTGGACTTTGACTGACTAGGAGTTCCCTGCAAGTCCTCTGTATCTGGCTTTGTCGTTTGTTCTCTTTTTGTCATTACAGCAAGGTCCCCTCTGGTGTATCTGAAGTTGTGGATACTGAGCTATTCGGCACAGGCAACCCCAAGTGCTCATAGGCACGTGGCGTTGCTTGACGTCCCTTAGGTGTACGTATTATAAGCCCTTTTTGCAGTAAAAAGGGTTCGTAAACATCCTCAAGGGTATCTGCCTCTTCTCCAGTGGCATTTGCCAGGGTTGTCAGACCTACAGGTCGACCTATAAAAGTCTCTGCAAGAGTAGAAAGGATTTTTACATCCATCCAGTCTAGCCCCAAGCTATCCACCTCAAAGAAGCTAAGTGCCTCAGCCGCAATATCCTCACTAATGTCGCTACCATGACGCACTTGGGCATAATCGCGCACACGCTTTAATAGGCGATTTGCAAGGCGCGGAGTTCCGCGGCTACGTCGCCCAATTTCCATTGCAGCTTCCTCGTCAATAGAGAGTCCAAAAATTGCTGCACTGCGCATGATAATTGATTCTAGTTCTCTAGGTTCATAATAATCCAGGCGAAAATTTATGCCAAATCGGTCACGCAAAGGGCCCGAAAGTAATCCTGTTCGTGTAGTTGCACCAATCAAGGTAAAACGCGCTAAATCCAAAGTAATCGACCTTGCCGCAGGCCCCTTTCCAATAACAATATCAAGGGTAAAGTCCTCCATTGCTGAATAAAGAATCTCTTCAACTACGCGTGACAAGCGGTGGATTTCATCAATGAAAAGTACGTCACCTGCTTCAAGATTTGACAGAATAGCAGCAAGATCGCCTGCACGCTCGATGGCAGGTCCCGCTGTTTGCTTCATCTTTACACCAAGTTCATTTGCTACAACTGCTGCCAGGGTGGTCTTCCCCAGTCCTGGAGGCCCTGAAAAGAGTAAGTGATCCAGCGTATCGGAGCGCTGTTTTGTCGCCTCAATAAGAACTTCCAGGTTATCTTTAATTCGCTGCTGACCTTGATAGTCTGCCAATACCAAAGGACGCAGATTAACCTCAAGTTCACCCTCTTGCGAAGAAGCATCCACCAAGCGCTGACGGGAGTCGTCTACTTGAAGATTATTCTTGGGTGATGATGTCGCAGTTTCTGCTGCCTTATTGGAAGCTTCCCAGGCTGGCTTTATCCTGTCAGTCATTTATCTTGAGCCTCCCATTTTTGTCAGGGCATACTTCAACAAGTGCTCACTCCCTGCATCAGCAGGGGCACCAGAAAAAGCTTCTGCTATTTCTGCCGCAGAAAAACCCATTGCAAAAAGAGCTGCCTGGGCATCTGCTAGTGCACTATGTTCGCCTGCTTCAGCTGCAGTACTTGCGCCTGTTGCATCCGCACCTGCATCAATGAAGGGCTCCCCCATCTGAGCAGGAAATACTGCATCTATCTTACCCTTGAGCTCTATAATTAAGCGCTGGGCTGTCTTTTTACCAATACCAGGAACACTTGAAATTAGCGCAATATCTTCGGTAGTTACGGCACTAGCCAACATGCGCGGATGCAGTGTTGATAGCACTGAAAGAGCCACTTTTGGACCAACACCAGATATGTCAATCAGTGCAAGAAAGATACGCTTTTCCTCTTCATCGATGAAGCCAAAAAGCGACACTTCGTTTTCACGTACATGCATATAGGTGTAAAGCAGCACGTCTTCACCTCTTAAGCCCAAGGAGGACAAAGTACGTGTGCTTGCCGCCAACTCATAACCGACACCATTGACCTCAAGATATAGTCGATCAGTAGCTTTATGGGCAAGTACTCCTGCAAGAAAGGCTATCATCTACATTCCTCTCAAAACCTAGTCCGCTAAACTATTTCGATGCGCTAAGTGCGTTAGCGCAACCGCCAAAGCATCGGCACAGTGATCTGGCTTAGGATCATGGTCCAAGCCTAACAATTGACGAACCATGTAAGTAACTTGTTCTTTTTCCGCTTGGCCCGAACCGACAATGCTTAATTTTATAGTCGCTGGGGGATATTCTCCCAGCACTAAACCCCTTTTTGAGGTTGCAAGTATAGCAGCCCCGCGCGCCTGCCCCAGAGTAAGCGCTGTCTTTGCGTTAAGCCCGAAGAAGACTCCCTCTATAGCGCAGCTTGTTGGCTGATAGCGTTCTATCACAGCACAGACATCATCATAAATGGTCGCAAGTCGCACATTAAGTGCGTCCTCCGCACGTGTCTTTATCACACCATAAGCCAGAGCCTGGGGATTATTCTTGCCTATAGGCGTACTCACTATCGCCCAACCGGTATGGTGCAAGCCTGGGTCAATGCCTAGTATCGTTTCCATTAGTCTTCTAGCGAATCTTCCAACTGACCTTCATCAATTTTCATGCTGTGATAAACATTTTGCACGTCATCTAAATCTTCCAGACGATCAATTAACCTCATAACCTGCTTTGCCTCACGAGGTTCTACTGCCTGGGGGGTTGTAGGTTCCATGGTAAGTTCTGCGCCACGCACAGCATAACCCATGTTCTCAAGTGCTTTTTTTGCTGCCATCAGCCCCGAAGACTCAGTAAGTACAACGGCTATAGAGATTTCGTCTTCGACCTCAATCGTGTAATCGTCCCCACCAGCTTCGGCCACTGCCAACATGAAGTCATCCTCTGAGAACTGAGTCACATCCAAGTCTACAATGACCTCACCCTTGCGCTGGAACTGAAAGGTCACCGAGCCAGAGGTCCCTAGGTTACCGCCAATTTTTGTAAACGCTGCACGCACGTCTGCAGCAGTTCGATTTCGATTGTCAGTAAGGCACTCAACATAGACTGCAATACCTGCTGGTCCATATCCTTCATATATAATTTCATTCCATGTTGCACCATCATTGGCTGCCCCGCTTGCTTTTGCGATAGCCGTTTCAATATTGTCCTTTGGCAGCGAATAACTTTTTGCCTTTTCAATAGCTGCTGCAAGTGCAGCATTATTATCAGGGCTAGGGTCGCCGTTTTTTGCGGCAACAAATATGGCGCGGGAAAGTTTCCCGAAAAGAGCAGAACGTTTCTTATCTTGCCTAGCCTTGCGATGCTTGGTATTAGCCCATTTACTATGTCCTGCCATCCGATACCTCCTCCAATTAGCCTTCAGTACTGCACAAAACTAACATCCTTGGACAAAGATTGACAAGGTTCACCTGTGCGGCAAATGATTGTTCGCTGTTAGATATTAGTATAACGTATTGAACTGAGCAGAAAAATGAGCTAATCCCGCTTCAAAAAGTAAGCCATAGCGTGTCTCAGCGCCAGCAGCATAGGTGCGCTGAATAGATGCAGAAGTGAAGTCTACAGCAAGTTTAGTTGATTCCTCCAGAGAGCAGCCATTAAGCAGTCCAGCTACCAAAGCACTACAAAATAAATCCCCACTGCCATGATACATGCCTTCTGCACGTGCAGCCCCTGCATAAGTAGTAGAGGATAGCTTTGAGTCACGTGCTGCCGCACCTAGACTATCTGGTGCAAGACTTACCCCCGTAAGAACAGCTGACCCTGCGCCAATGTCAGAGCACAGCGCCGCCAACAAATCCTTTACAGCATCAGTATCTGGGCTGGAGTCATAATCGCGCCCTAACAATAAGGCAGCTTCTGTCAGATTAGGCACCAATACGTCTGCAAGTGCGCACAGTGAACGCATCTGGTCAGGATAGTCTAAGGTAAAGCCCGGATAAAGCTCTCCCTCATCTGCCATTACTGGGTCAACAACTATAAGCGTATCATCGTCTGCCAGCAACGTGATGACCTCTTTAATGAGTTCAATCTGCTCAAACGAACCCAAATAACCCGTGTAGATTGCATCGAATTTTAAATTAAGACTTTTCCAGTGTTGAGCAATAGGTAGAACATCTTCGGTAAGATCACGAAAGGTGTACCCTTCAAATTCACCCGTATGGGTAGAAAGAACTGCCGTAGGCAATACAGCGCATTCAATTCCTGCAGCAGAAAGCACAGGAAGGGCAACTGTTAACGAACAGCGCCCTATTCCTGAAATATCATGTATTGCAAGTACGCGTGGAGTATTCAAGTTTAATAATCAGTAGTGCTTGCAGCATCTGCCGCATCACTATCTATCTCCTGGTCAAGGGGCACAACGCTAATCCAGGTACGTCCTGGTGTCAGCAGGATGCTATTTCCTTCCGCATCCTTAAATACTGGAGGAGCATCTGCAGAGCCCTCCCAAGTACCATCAAAGCGCTTACCATCTGAGAAGATAGCTACGTTTCCACCACCGACAAGATCAATGTCATACGTAACTGTGCCTCCGCCTGCACGTGAGCCTTCTGAATGACGAGCCCACATAACTACTACGTTATCTGCACTAATCTGTTCATCACTTGCGCCATCGTACTGTGTAACTCCACCTGCAGCACGTAACCACAGCTTATTTTCGCTATCCCAGGTCCAGCGAGTGTCAGACAGAGGAGAGAAGGGAACGTGGGCTTCTGTTGCAGTGCGATACGCACTTGAAGGGGTCAGTTCATTAGATTTGGAGTTTGAGAACTCTAGTCCTGCAATCGACTCTGCAGTAGCCACATCAAAACCTTTACTCGTTGCGACTTCGTAGGCCTTAGCCAGCTCTACAAATAGATTGTGCGGGGCACTTCTGCCGCTGTAGCGTCCATAGAGGTCACTTCCAATAGTTCCGTGAGCCATGCTAGTAACACCAGCATCTCTTAGCTTTCCAAGCACATTGGCATTTCCGCCACTATAGAAAAATAGGGAATCACCGAACTGAGAAACAACGTGAAGATCTGAGTCACGTGCACTACGGACAGGCATGACCTGCTCTGGAACATCACTTTGGTACACGGCGTTAAAGCGCGTAATGCCACCCTCTGCCAATGTTTCAAAAACAACATCAGCACTATTAATTCCCACCTTTGAACCTGACTGTGGGTGATTATCTATTTTCACTGAAAGAGTGCGACCTAAGGTAACTTGAGGGTTTTCCGCCTCTAGACCTGTTAGTGGCCAGTAGATAGAACCCTCGGGCTCTTCAGTCATTTCTACATCTTTTGCAGGCGGGGTAACAACAACGGGGTCTTTACTGCGACATCCCGCAAGACCTGCAAAAGCAATTACTAACGAACATAGTACGGCAATCCATAATATCGACTTTCGCGACATGGAAAATCACTCCTTATTAATAATCTTTTGAAGCTAAGAATTATATAGTTTTTGATTGAAGTATCGCTAAGCAATACGCAGGTGGGCCTCTTTTAGTTGTTTAAGCGTTACTTCTGCAGGAGCCTCTGTCATAAGATCTGCACCGCTTGAAGTTTTTGGGAATGCAATAACATCACGGATAGAATCACGGCCAGCCAAAATCATGATTAAGCGATCAAGTCCAAGTGCGATTCCTCCATGAGGAGGGGCACCGTACGAAAGTGCGTCCAACAGGAAACCAAACTCTTCGCGAGCCTGTTCGAGCTCATGCCCCAATTGAGCCAGTACACGCAATTGCAAGTCTGCGTCATGAATACGAAGAGTTCCTCCGCCAATCTCATATCCGTTAAGAATAAGATCATATGAATAACTAAGTACTGAGGCAGGGTCTTTTTCTATATTCCCCAGGTGCGCGTCGAAAGGACGTGTAAAGGGGTGGTGATTTGCAGCCCAGCGGTCATTCTCTTTATCACGCATGAAAAGCGGGAAGTCAATTACCCAAAGAGGATCAAAACCTTCACGTGATATTTCCAGCATGTCAGCTAGTTCTAGGCGAATGGTGCCCAGAACTTCATTAGCAAGATCAAGCTCACAAGCCGCAAAGAAGAGGGCATCCCCTGCTTCTGCGCCCGTAGTTACCTTAAGAGCCTCTAATTCTTCTGCCGTAAAGAACTTCGCAATGGGGCTCTTGATTTGGCCGGTAATGCTATCTGCGTCTGCTGCTTCTGCAGGAAACGCCATCCAAGCCAAGCCTGCAGCACCCGCATCAATCGCTTTCTGATTAAGTGCGTCATATTTTGAGCGCGCCCAGTCACCAGCGCCCTTTGCACAGATGGTTTTTACTACTCCCCCATTTGCAGGAGCCTGTGCAAATACCTTAAAGCTAGTCGTAGCCGCCCAATCGCTAATATCTTGCAAGAGCAAATCAAAGCGCGTATCAGGACGGTCGCTACCATAGGTGTTCATGGCCTCAGCATAGGTAATGCGACGCAGTGGCTGCGGCAGATCATAGTCAACCACCTTCATAACCTCTGCCAATACATCCTCTGTTAGGTTCATGACATCGTCTTGTGTGACAAAGCTCATTTCCAGGTCAACCTGGGTGAATTCTGGCTGACGATCGGCACGCAAGTCTTCATCGCGAAAACAACGAGCAACCTGGAAATAGCGCTCTAAGCCACCAATCATCGTAAGTTGCTTAAAGAGCTGCGGGGACTGTGGCAAAGCATAGAATTTGCCTGGATTATGCCGAGCAGGAACAATGAAGTCACGCGCGCCCTCTGGGGTTGATTTAGTAAGGATGGGTGTCTCCACCTCGATAAACCCTTTATCTGTTAATGAGTTACGAAAAGCCGCTGTTACGCGCGAGCGCAGCTTAAGAATCTTGCTTACCTCTGGGCGACGGATGTCAAGGAAGCGCCATTTCATGCGTACAGCCTCATCAGTATCAATACCATCTTCAATTTCGAAAGGAGGGGTCTTCGAGATATTTAGCACACTAAGCTGACTTACCACAATTTCAACCTCGCCTGTTGGTATATGCGGATTGACCGCATCTGCAGGACGGAGTCTAACAGTGCCCGTTACCTCTACCACCCATTCAGGGCGCACTGCTTCTGCCAAAGCAAAAGCAGAACCCACCTCTGGGTCAAAGGTCAGCTGCACGATACCTGTACGGTCACGAAGATCAATAAATATCAAGCCACCATGATCACGGCGCTTACCAACCCAACCCGCTAGGGTAATCTCTTGCCCTTCAAGTTCACGGCCCAATTGGTTTGCAACGTGAGTCCTGATTGATGAATATTTGCTGTCTAGCATTATGGATGTCTCCTTATTTAGTTAGCATCTTAACAATACTGCGGCTTGCCTACTTAACCAGCATCTTGACGATGCTTCCCGGGGTCGCAAAGCGCTCTTCCTTACTTTCCATGTCTCTTATTGTAACGCCTCCGCGCTTCTGCTCCTCTTCGCCTATGATAAGGACATAGCGCGCACCAGCCTTATCTGCTTGCTTGAACTGCGACTTCAATGAACGGTCCTGCAGGTCACTAACAGCTGTCAATCCGCGACGACGCAGCTCCATTGTCATGGCGAAGGCCGCCTCTCGTTGCTCATCTGCTGCTGCAGCAACATAAATAACTAAATCATCACGATTTAAGATGTCGACTTCTTCGGCCTCAAGTGCTAGAAGGATACGCTCTGCTCCTACTGCAAAACCAATACTGGGAGCCTCTTTTCCGCCCAGGTCTTGAAATAGTCCGTCATAGCGACCACCACCGCCAATAGCGTTTTGAGAACCCAGTCCATGATCAACCTGAACCTCGAACACAGTGCGTGTGTAGTAGTCTAGTCCGCGCACTAGCTTTGGATCAATTTCATACTTTAGGCCTGCCGCATCAAGCGTGCGTAAAACTGTATCGTTATGCTGCTTACAGGCCTCGCAAAGCACCTCATTAATACGCGGAGCACTATCCATTACTGCATGACATTCTGGCTTCTTACAGTCAAAGGCCCGCAAAGGGTTCGTGTCAGCACGACGTGCGCAGTCATCACATAACTCTACACTGTGCTCACGAATAAAAGTCGCTACGCTATCACGGTAGGCAGGCCGACACGCATCATCACCCATTGAGTTTACGAGCAGACGCATAGATCGCTTACTTAATCCGAGTAGTGTAAAGTATTCCCACAGCATGAGAATCATTTCTGCATCTGCAAACGGAGAGGTCTGCCCTAAAGCTTCTGCACCTACTTGATAGAACTGGCGCTGCCTGCCCTTTTGAGGACGCTCATAGCGAAATTGCGGACCAGCGTAATAAAGCTTTGCTTGTGCCCCATTATCAGTAAGTCGCGCCTGAATAGCAGCTCGCACTACCCCTGCAGTATTTTCGGGACGAAGAGTAATAGAGCGACCACCACGATCTTCAAAGGTGTACATCTCTTTACCGACAACATCAGTTGCCTCGCCAATGCCGCGAGTAAATACTTCGGTCTGCTCAAAGATGGGAGTGTAGATGGACTCATAACCATAGCGGGAAAAAACTTCACGGGCGACCTCCTGCAGGAAGTCCCAGCCACGAGCGCTCGCACCGAGCAAATCTGCAGTACCCTTTGGGGCATTATAGGATTGAGTCATAGTGTGATTACTCCTTAGGAAATGGTCGGGCTGACTGGATTTGAACCAGCGACCCCACGACCCCCAGTCGTGTGCGCTACCATGCTGCGCCACAGCCCGACGCGGATGCTAGTTTAGCATGTTTAGCTGAGAGGATAAACTCTCTGTAAAATTTGACGAGCAAGTTGAGTTTTTGAAGTTTTAGGAAGAAGTGTATCCGCCTCTGGTGCTGCCTTGCTAAATATGCGCACTTCGTTTTCAGTAGATTCAAAGCCTATGTCTGCACGTGATACGTCGTTTGCAATAATGTAGTCTGCACCTTTGCGCTCTAATTTTGCTTGAGCATTGTCCTCGAGGTTATTGGTTTCTGCAGCGAAACCCACAAGGATGGTGTCTGCCTTCAAGGTCTTCTCTATTTTCATGCGGCCCAACTTTGCAAGAATATCAGGATTTTGGACTAACTCTAGTACCTGTGTATCTTGCTGATTGGTTTGCCCTAGCTGGCTTTGCCGTTTCTTGATTTTTATACTAGCTTTTTTAGCGGGACGATAGTCTGACACTGCTGCTGAACAAATTATGAGATTCGCTTCTAAAGCAAAGCTTATCATTGCAGCACACATTTCATCAGCAGTCACTACCCTTGTACACGCCAATCGCTTGTCAACAGGTACGGCCGCACTAGCTGGCCCTAGGACTAACTGAACTTCTGCGCCTGCCTGCAGGGCTGCGCGCGTCAAAGCTGTACCCATCTTGCCTGAAGATCGATTAGTTAGATAACGCACAGGGTCAAGGTATTCCTGAGTAGATCCTGCACTAATAAGTACTTTTTTACCCGCCAGCCAATCGCTAGTCTGTATAGAATCCTCGATTATCCCAAAAAGGGTCTGCGCCTCAACCATGCGACCAGGACCACTATCCCCACAGGCGAGCTCACCTGAGGCTGGGCCGATTAACTGAGCTCCGCGGGCAGTTAAAGTAGCAAGATTTTCCTGCGTAACAGAGTCAAGATACATCTGCGTATTCATGGCTGGTGCGACTAGCAGCTGTCCCTGATAAGCAAGTGCTGTTGTGGTCAGCAAATCATCCGCGCGACCATGCGCTAACTTTGCGATGACGTTTGCAGTTGCAGGCGCGATAAGAAAAAGGTCAGCCTCTTCTGCAAGACTAATATGGTTGATGGGTGCTGCCGGATCATCAAAGAGATCAAGCGCCACAGGGTTACCCGTAAGCGAACGAAAGGTCGCAGGACCTACGAACTTTGCTGCATGCTGCGTCATAATGACTTTAACGTTATAACTTGCACGCACCAATTGACGCGCCAAATCACACATCTTATAAGCAGCAATGCCACCCGAAATCCCTAGGAGGATAGTTTTTCTCTTCAAATTTCCCATGAGGATTATTGTATCAAGTCAAATGCATAGAGCCATTCTTCGCAAGAATAAGATCAACAACAAAGGGCACCCACTGCCTAGCAGCGAGTGCTCTTCCCTCCAAGCCTGTTAAAGACTTAAATAATATCGAGTTCTTTGCCTGCTTTTTCGAACATCTCAAAAATCGTGGCTAAATCTTCTTCTGTGTGGGTCGCCATGAGACAGGTACGTAGGCGTTCTGTTCCCTTTGGCACTGCTGGATGAACTATGGGACATACGAAGATTCCTAACTCGAACAGTCTGGCTGTCAGGTCGAGCGTCTTCATCTCATCACCAATGTGTACAGGCACGATTGCTGTGCTTGTCTCCATGGTGTTAAAGCCTAGATCCATCAGTCCTCGCGCATAATCACCCTGAACAGCCTGCAGACGCTGCACGCGCTCAGGCTCATTTTCGATTACATCGAAAGCTGCGATGGCTGCCGCACATTGAGCCGGTGGTAGTCCTGCACTGAAAATAAAGGGACGCGAGTTATGTTTTAGGAAGTTAATCAGTTTGCGGTCTCCAGCCACATAGCCACCAACAGATGGAATGGCCTTCGAGAGTGTTCCCATCTTAATGTCGATGGACCCCTCCATGTCAAAATGCTCTTCGATGCCGCGACCTGTTGCACCCAAAGCCCCGACTGAGTGGGCCTCATCCACCATCAGGCGAGCACCGTATTCGTCACAAATACGGCGCAATGCTGGCAGATCGCACATGTCTCCGTCCATCGAATAGACAGAGTCCACAACAACCATGGTCGACTCATACTTGCCTTTCGCGCGACGCAAAATGCTCTCTAAGTGATCCATGTCGTTGTGACGGAATGTGCGCCAACGCGCCCCTGACAGCATGCAGCCATCTACAATGGACGCATGATCAAGCTTATCCATTACAACCATGTCTTTCGAAGTAAGGAGTGCTGTTATGATTGCAATATTAGTCAAGAATCCTGACGAGTAAACTGCTGCATCCTCACGCTTAGAGTAGCGAGCAATACGTCCTTCTAGGCGCTCATGAAGGTCGGTTGTGCCTGTAAGTAGACGCACACCGCCGGCGCCTGTACCGTACTCATCAATGGCTTGCTTTGCAGCAGCCTCGATACCCTCATGCCCCATAAGGCCTAAATAAGAATAAGATGCCAGCATAATAAGCTCGCGGCCGCCTACCATAGTCACACGATTATTGACCTTGCCTACTACGGGCTGCAGGTAAAAGTAGCGATTTGCCGCTTTAAGCATTTGGTAGCGCTGCTCAAAGGCTTCTAAACGTGCGCTGATTGCATCGTCAAATTGGCGAATTTCTGACATTACGTTTCCTCCATAGATATGATGTATACAAAAGTGTATACATCATATCATAAGGAAGGTTTCTAACAATTATTCACCGGCAACACGGTCCTGCATTCTTTGATCTGGAGTAAGGTAAGTTCAATTAATCTAGAGCACTGACACTCTCAATCTGTCGCCTGCTTCCATCAGCAGCAGCATCTTTGTCAACGCGCTTGCCGCTAGGATATAACAACAACCCAAAGACAATTGGCAATGCGCCCGCAACTATTAATACTTGTTGTACTCCAAATAAATTTGATAACCAGGGAGCAAGCACCAAGGGAATCAGCAATAAACCTAAGGTAAACATATTAATAGTACCTAACACACGTCCCACTGCCTTTAGCGGAGAGTCAGCTTGAACCATCGTCCGCAACAGGGGATCAAAGACTCCAAAAGCAAAACCCAGAACCATTTGTCCAGCAGCGACCCACCACAAATTTAAGGTTGCGATATAGGCAATAGAGCCTATGCCACAAATCACAAGTAACACTATTAGAAGTCGCGCATTAACCCACTTTAAAGGAAACGCTGCAAGCAGAATGACACCCACAATAAGTCCAACCCCACCAACAGCATAAATCCAGCCAAGCATGGAGATATCTACCTGCAAAATTTGGTAAAAATAAACGGGCTCTAAGGCATCAAACGCACCGAAACCAAAAACCATACCAACAGCAATCATCAGATAGTAACGCAGATTTCGTGACTTTCTAATAATATTCCAACCCTCTAATGCTTCACCAAAAGGACCGCTCTTCTTTACTCTGCGCTTTGAGGCATTGCGTCCCGTGAAAGCTGTTCCTGCCGTAAGACTTGTTGAAGTCACGCGCACAGGATCAGTTAAAGTAATACCATGTTCACGCGCCTCCTTTTCAGCCTCAAATTCCAGCGCATGACTGTATTCCGTTTCCCCAAAGACTAAATCATCTTCAGATACTTCGTCATCTGCTTCGTCATCCTTAGGTGCATGCTTCTCTTTGACTCGCAAAATAATGAGTGCTGCCGCCACAGTAACAATTGCCATTAGAATAAATACACTGTAAACGGGAAGTCTTCCCGTCACTATTGCCCCTAGTGCTGGACCTACCACTACGGCAATAAAAGCACCGATAGTGAGAAAAGAATTCACTCGACGCAGTCCTGATTTACTGCGCTCTAGATAAGGCGCAAAAGAGGTGTAGGCCGTGTTAAGTATTGTTGTTGCAAGTCCAAAGAATGCTGCAAATATCACAAAGGCAGTTACATTGCCATGGGTAAGTCCCGCTATCAAGCAAATAATCGTCACAAAGATAGATGCCCAGAGAACTGTTTTACGTGGACCTATCTTATCGACAATGCTTCCTCCGATGATGCTCCCCACCATCCCCGAGAGGTTTAACATTAACATTACTGCCATTACAGTTGTGGCGTCTCCACCGAAACCGAAAGCTGCATAGCCCAAAACACCTATATGATACGCTGCCTGCATACCTACTTCGCGAGCGAAATTTGCTACGGTAAGCCAACGTTCGTTTATATTAATCGAAACCAATAGCTCTCTGTTCATTTCAAATATTCATCCCATTTCTATACGAACCACTAAAAACACCACCGCATGTTATCTTCGCGGTGGTGTCTAATGTACTTTTAGTACCATCGCTTGCCCTCTTTATAAGCAAGCGACCTTATGTCAGCAAGCTCATTACTTCTCGTCTGTAGCACTTTCTGCTTCAGTGACAATAGCTTCCGCTACTTCTTCCGCCTCTGCCTGTACTTCAGCGGCTGCTTCTGCCTCTTCGGCATCCGCTTCCTTTGCTTCATCTGCTGTAATCTCTGCAGCAACCTCTGCAGTCTCAGCAACTTCAGCTTCTGCCTGCTCAACAGCCTCTACTACCTCGGCTACTTCTTCGACAATCTCGTCAGCTACCTCTTCTGCAGTTTCCTTCTTCTTGACTTCAATTTCAAAGCCTAAGTCTTCTGCAGCAGCACGCATTGAGAGTGATACACGGCGACGCTCTTCGTCAATGTTCATAACCTTGACCTTGATTTCATCACCTACAGCTACCACCTGATCTGGCGTATCTACGTGACCACGCGCAAGTTCACTAATGTGAACTAGACCTTCTACGCTGTTTCCTAGATCTACAAAGATACCGAAGGGCACTAGCTTGGTGACCTTGCCATCAACGATTGAGTCAATAGGGAACTTGCTGACCAACGCCTTCCACGGATCTTCCTGTGTCTGCTTCAGACCTAGAGAGATGCGCTCACGTTTTACGTTAACATCAAGGACCTTAACCTCTACCTGGTCACCCACCTTAACAACTTCGTTGGGGTGAGTAATATGACCCCATGACAGTTCGCTAATGTGAACCAGACCATCAATGCCACCTAAGTCTACGAAGGCACCAAAGTCTACAATGCTTGAGATAGTTCCTGGCAGAATCATGCCCTCTTGCAGCTTGCTAAGGATCTCGCCACGGTCGGCCTTGCGTCCTTCTTCTAGGATGACGCGACGTGAAAGAACAACGTTGTTGCGGTGACGATCCATCTCGATTACGCGAGACTCAATCTTTTCACCAAGGAAAGACTGTAGGTCTTTAACACGGCGCAAGTCCACAAGTGAAGCAGGCAGGAATCCGCGAAGACCAATGTCTACGATTAGACCACCCTTAACGATTTCAATAACTTCACCTTCAACAATTTCACTTGACTGGAAGTAGCGCTCCACATCTGCCCAAGCACGTTCGTATTCAGCGCGCTTCTTCGACAGGATGAGGCGACCTTCTTTATCTTCTTTTTGAAGAACAAGTGCCTCGACATCATCGCCAACAGCCACAAGATCAGCTGGATTTACATCCTTGCGAATAGTAAGTTCACGTGCAGGAATAACGCCTTCGGACTTATAACCAATGTCAACAAGCACCTCATCGTGCTCGATTTTGACCACAGTTCCCTTAACCAGATCGCCATCCTCAAAGCTTGTGAGGGTAGTATCGATGAATTGCTCCATCTCATCTTGAGTTAAGTCGACCTTTTCAAAGGTTACTGCAAAACCTTGGTCACCCATTTGGACCCCTTTCTATGGGCCCCAATCGTTCATTCCTGCTTGTCAGTAGTGAAAATCTGTTTTTCGAACTAAAACAAAAGCCTTACCTACAGGTTCAATAATCGGGGTAATTGCATCATGCCGACCCCCCTTTAGAGTCAGCTGGATTTGCAATTCTAGCATAAGAAGCACTAATTTGAAGCTTGAATTCGTATTAAATTCATACGGATAGATTATTCAGGCTTCGGTGCCCAAGGAACAAGCCTATTTTCCACAAAATTAATTACCTCATAAAGAAATACACCCATTAGCGCCATAGCTATTATTCCTGCGAACATAGTCGCGTAATCAATGCGTCCCCAAGCGTTAACTATGTAAAAGCCAACGCCTGTATTTCCCGCTATAGACTCAACTACAAAGAGCACTGCTACAGCTGTGCCCGCACTGATGCGCAGTGCTGTAAAGATACTTGGCAAGGCTGAAGGAAAAACTACATGACGCGCAACATCAAGCTTACTAGCCCCCAAAGAACGTACGCTCGCCACAAGATCAGGAGAAATACTCTTTGCAGCCGCACGTGCAGTTACGACGGTCTGAAAGAAAATGACTGTCGAAATAAGAACAATTGCTGGGGCATTACCCAACCCCAGAAGAACCATAAGTACCGGCACAAAAACAATCTTTGGTACTGGATAAAGAACATATAGCAGCGGAGCCCCAACAGCATCAAGCTTAGTGCTACGGCCAATAATTAAACCCAGTATTGTTCCTGCTATAGTGCCCAAAACCATGGATATGACAATACGGTAGAACGATATTCCTATATGCGGCAACATCTCGGGGAAAAGTGCAATGAACTGTTGCACTGCCGTAGTCGGCAAAGGAAGAGCCGGGTTATCAATAATTAGTGATATAGCTGCCCATCCCAACAAAACCGCAACAGTCGCAGTCAGATAACCGATAACCCTTTGCAGCCGTGCCTTCATCACTTATCACCTAGAAGAAGTTCGCGCAAATGGGTACACCTTTCGTGGAAAATGGCGCTCTGCCTATATTCACGTGTGCCCATTTCTGGATTGTCTATGATTGTACGAATTTTGCCAGGACGCGGAGTCATAAGTACAATACGCCTGCCCAAAAGTACTGCCTCTTCAATAGAGTGAGTTACAAGAATTTGCGCATAGGACTCACTTTGCCATAAATCAAGTAACACATTCTGCAGTTCTTCCCTCGTTAGTGCATCTAGCGCAGAGAGAGGTTCATCCATCAGCATAATGTCAGTCTCTAAAGCCATAGCACGTGCCATAGCAAGACGCTGACGCATGCCACCAGAAAGTTCACGCGGATAAGATGTAGCAAAGTCCTCAATGCCCACTACGCGCAAAGCCTCCATCGCTTTTTTTCGCGCTGTCTTACGAGGGATCTTTTGAATTGAGAGACCTAACGCGGCATTATCTAGCACTGTCTTCCAGGGAAGCAGGCCGTAGTCTTGTAAAATCAGCGAGGTTTGTTTGCGCGGACCTACTACAGATTCACCCTTGACTGACACCGTACCTGTCGTAGGCTTACGCAGACCAGCAATCAAATTAAGAAGGCTTGTCTTTCCGCAACCACTTGCCCCGATGATCGCAATGGGCTCACCCTGCTCAACCATCAAGGACAGGCCATCAATGGCTAAAGTCTCTTTCTGGGCAGTTTTATAGCACAGACTAACGTCATGTAACTCTATAGCTGCACGACATTTTGTAGGTCTGCTGGTCTGCTTAGTGGTTATACTCATAACTTAATAAACGATAGAGCTAGCTTTATTGCTAGCGCATATCGCGGGATTGATTTCGCAAGATGACATCATGGGCGCCGCCCTCGACAATACTTGTTGCCGAGACAAGTGTTATCTTTGCTTCCTTTTGCAGGGATGCTATATCAAGTACTCCACAGTTCGCCATTGTGGATTTAACTTTTGCAAGTGAAGTGCTTACGTTGTCTTTTAGATTTCCCGCGTAAGGCACGTAAGAGTCAACACCCTCTTCGAAGGTCAACTTTGACTTATCCTTTGAGGCCGTACCCTCTTCGCCTTCACCATAGCGCTGCCAGTTACGGGCACGATTGCTTCCCTCACCCCAGTATTCCTTTACATAGGCACCGTTGTAATTGATGCGCGGCGTAGGGCTCTCATCAAAGCGCGCAAAGTAACGACCTAACATAAGAAAGTCTGCGCCCATGGCCAAGGCCAAGGTCATATGATAATCAAAAACAATTCCGCCATCAGAGCAGAGGGGCACATAAACGCCTGTCTCTTCTGCATACTGGTCACGAGCAGCAGCCACATCAACTACCGCACTTGCCTGGCCACGACCGATTCCTTTTTGCTCGCGGGTAATACATATACTACCGCCACCAATGCCAACTTTGACAAAGTCTGCTCCAGCATCTGCCAGATAGCGGAAACCTTCCGCGTCCACTACATTACCTGCGCCAATCTTTACCTTATCACCGTAATTATCACGGACAAAAGCAATAGTATCTGCCTGCCAGATACTATGACCCTCTGACGAGTCAATACACAGCACATCAACTCCTGCATCCACCAATGCTGGGATGCGCTCACGATAATCATGAGTATTGATGCCAGCGCCTACCAGATAACTTTTATTAGTATCGACCACAGCGCTTGGATTCGATTTATGGCTGTCGTAGTCTTTGCGAAACACAAAATGAGTAAGCCTGTCCTGATTATCAAGCACAGGTAAAGCGTTGAGCTTATTGTCCCAAATCATGTCATTTGCTTGCGAGATAGTCATACCATCAAAACCACAAACTAGGTCATCACGTGAGGTCATAAAGTCGGCTACCTTATCGTCAGGACTCATACGACTTACACGATAGTCGCGCCCCGTTACAATGCCGATAAGCTTACCTTGCGAGGTCCCATCCTCTGTAACAGCCACCGTCGAATGACCAGTTCTTTCCCTCATTTCTAGAATATCTGACAAAGTGGCGTCAGGACCAACATTACTATCAGAGCGAACAAAGCCTGACTTATGATCCTTTACACGTGCCACCATAGCCGCCTGATCTTCGATGCTCTGTGCACCAAAAATAAAGGAAATCCCACCTTCCTTTGCTAGAGCTATTGCCATGCGATCTCCTGAGACTGACTGCATAATGGCGCTAGTCAGAGGAATATTAAGGCTAAGATCTGGAGTTTCCCCCACGCGATACTTCACCAAAGGAGTCTTTAGGCTGACATTTGCTGCCGTGCAGTCACGACCAGAAAAACTAGGAATAAGAAGGTATTCATTGAAGGTACGGGAAGGCTCATTTACAAAGCGTGCCACTGCAGCATCCTTTCATTTGTGTCGTATTCTAGGCTATTAAGTGTATAAGAAAAGGGTCCACTTAGTGAACCCTTTTAATGATGCATTCTTTGCAAGAAAAGATAACCTCTAGTCAGCTAAGACCATTATTACTGTAGACCGTGCTGGGGTATATCTGCCTGGCTGAGGGGCCTGAAAAATCACTTCTCCCTTAGCTCCAGGACTGCTGCGCTCATAAGCAAAACGAACACCCAATCCTGCACCGTGCAACCTATCACGACCAGTTTGCCATTGCGCACCACCCAAGTTTGGTACGGCACGAGCGTTAGCCACAGGTTCTGTAGTCATAACGTGTAAAAACATATAGCGCTGCCCGTCGCTGCGCATAGTATACGTCTGCACCTCTACAACTTCTCCTGGTCTAGGCGCGGGCGCACTACCATTTACGACACTTGGGGGTACCACAAATACTTGGTGTACGACATAGCCCTGTGCCCGTGCCATTGCCTGAGCAGGGAGCACATCAATCCCAATTAAATTCGAATAATTGCTGCCAAGATTACCGCTGGCAGCAGCTTGTTCGCCCGTAGGAGGAAATACCAATTCTTCGTCTTCAGGCTGAACCTGCGCGCCTACATCTGGATCGACATACGTGCCACCAACATTTGCATTGTAGACAACGAAGTCAGTTTGATGAGCCACCACAATAGGAGCCGTCAAGAAGAATTCTGTTGCTTCAGTACCTGCCCCACCTGTTGCAGCGGTACCGTCCAAAACTGTCTCTGCTGAGTCTGATCCATCAAACAATTGTACAGCAAAGAAAATAACAACTACGGCGAAGGCTAGAGCCACTACCCCTAAAGCAGTCAGCGCAAAAATGGTCTTCTTTCCCTTGGGCTCTTCTTCAGCCTGACGCACCTCTTCCAGATGAAACCCCTCTAGAGGGGGATTCCCATTACCGGTCAACTGTCCAGGCGCAGACACATTGCCGTGCTCGCTCATTTGAGCATCTGTGGGCAATACTTGTTCATTCTGGTTGTTGTGTTGCTCAATTCCTGACATACTCATCCCCAAATCGCCTAAAAGACTCATTTAACGGGGCGATTATACCACAAATTGATACCTAGACATTGAATTTGAAGTGCATAACGTCGCCATCTTGCACTACGTAATCCTTGCCTTCTAAGCGCAGGCGACCCGCATCGCGCGCGCCCTTTTCGCCATCGTAGCGCACGTAATCCTCATAGGATACAACCTCTGCCTTGATAAAGCCACGCTCGAAATCAGTATGAATAACACCTGCAGCTTGTGGAGCCTTTGCGCCGGTAGGGATAGTCCAAGCACGCACCTCCTGGGGACCTGCAGTAAAGTAGGACTGCAACCCTAGCAGCTTATAGGCTTCACGGATTAAAGTAACAAGACCGGACTCTTCAATACCAAGGTCTGCTAAAAATTCTGCAGCCTCTTCCTCATCGAGTTCTGCTAGCTCTGATTCAACTTTTGCGCACAGTGCCATAGGGCGCTGTCCTGTAATTTCTGTCAATTCCAGTTCCCCAGAATGAATAGCACTTAGCTGGTCTTCGTCAACATTTGCCACATAAAGCATAGGCTTCATTGTAAGCAGGTGGAACTCGCGTGCGAGTAACCTCTCCTCGTCAGTCAACTTGCACCCGTAGGCACGATGATCTGCCTCAAGATGGGTCAATAATTTTTGCGCAACATCAAGGCTTGCCTGCACGCTCTTATCGCGCTTTACTTCCTTTTCCATGCGCTGAATAATGCGCTCCATAGTGGCAATATCTGCCAAGATAAGTTCAAGCTTAATAGTTTCAGCATCAGACTGAGGATCGACTTTTCCATCGACATGAATAATGTTCTCATCAGGGAAAAAGCGTACGACTTCTGCAATAGCATCTGTCTCGCGAATATGCGCAAGAAACTGATTGCCAAGCCCCGCCCCTTCACTCGCGCCTTTTACAAGGCCTGCAATGTCATTGAACTCGACCGAGGCAGGAATTACTTTTTTCGGCTGCACCATCTGGGCTAACTTATCTAAGCGTGCGTCAGGCACAGGCACAATCCCAACATTAGGCTCAATGGTCGCAAAAGGATAATTAGCGGCCTCAACACGAGCCTTGGCAAGTGCTGTAAACAAAGTTGATTTACCCACATTGGGCAGTCCTACTATTCCTATTGACAGTGCCACGTTTGTTCCTCTTTCTGGCTTAAGTTGCGATTTATCAAGGTCACTAAAATTGCGCGCACACCAGTATATAATACAAGGCATGAGAATAGGATTTTTTGCCGACATGTACTTACCTCACATCAGTGGGATAACTAATCACATCCGTCTTTATAAGCGCTACTTCGAGGAACAAGGGCACGAAGTTTTTCTTATCACTTTCGGATCGACTCAGTACGACGATGATGAGCCTAATGTAGTACGGAATCTAGCGGTTCCTGTTGGCAATACAGGCTGGAGCTACGGTCCTGCCTTCAACAAAGAAACCCGTGAATTGATTCCGACCCTTGACATCGTGCATACTCATCACCCCTTTCAGAGCGGAAGTTATTTACTTAGCCATATGAAAAAAGTCAAGGCGCCACTGGTCTTTACTAACCATACGCGTCACGATTTGTACGCAGACTCCTATGCCCGCGCCATTCCTTATACGTTACGGCACCGGTGGAACTCACGCTATCTTAGTTACTTTACGGCACAGTGTAACCTTGTCATTGCCCCTAGTACTGGTATTGCTGACTGGCTGACAGAGTACGCCCACTGTAGTAGCGCTAAAGTGATTCCTAATGGAATTGACTTGTCAGCGTTTCAAGGCCCCTTCGAGGGTACAGATGACATAAGCAACACAGGTACTACGAAGGTTAATCGTGCTAGCCTTAATGTGAGCGAAGAAGATACCTTACTTTGCTATGTTGGACGCGTGTCTCATGAAAAAAACATTGCTTACTTGCTTAGTGAGTTTGCAAGTCTAACAAAAGCCTGCAGCCTATCAAGCTCTGCGGTTAGACTGCTTGTTGTAGGCGACGGAACTGAGATGGCTTATACTCGTGACTTCGCAAAACGTCACAGCCTAGAAGAACATATTATCCTGGCAGGACCAAAGGACTACTCTGAAATCCCTCAGTACGTTGCCTTGTGTGATGCTTTCATTACAGGCTCTGTCAGTGAAGTGCATCCCCTTGTAGTGATAGAGGCGCTTGCATCAGGCTTGCCTGTAATAGCCGTAGCTTCCCCGGGAATATCTGACACAGTAGAACATGGCAGAAGTGGTCTTTTGGCAGGTTCACCAGAACCTCAAGCACTGGTACATGAAGCTGAAAAAATAGTACACGATGCCGCTTTACGCAAAAAACTATCTGAAGGTGCATCAAAGCGTGCGCAGCACTATTGTATGACCAATACTGCAGGACAACTACTAGATACTTACAAGCAACTTTTAGCTACTTAACTAATTTGTTTAAAGCTTAAGAATCACTCTACACGGGGTAGGCTTATAGTAAAAGTAGCACCTACATCCTTATCGCTTTCCACTTCTATGCTGCCATTGTGACGCTCAATGATTTCTTTAGCAATAGGAAGCCCTATGCCCGTGCCTCCTGTTGCACGATCCCGAGCCGCATCTGCACGCCAAAAACGGTTAAAAACATGACCCAGATCTTCCTCTGATATTCCAATACCTGTGTCCGTCACAGAAAGGCGAGCCCACTTGCCCTCTGCGTAACTGCGCACTGTTATAGTTCCGCCTTCTGGAGTATACCGAATTGAATTTGTGACAAGGTTTGTCACTGCTTGCTGCAAGCGTGCAGCATCAGCGCTTACCATGAGCTGTGGCTCTAGATCTACCTCTAGTCGTAACCCGGCAAACTCAATACGCGCTGTATTAACGGCAATAACAGCATTCACGGGATCACTCAAATCAATGACAGACAGAGAGAGCTCTTTCTTATCATTCTCTAAGCGACTTAACTCTAAGAGTGAATCTGTCAATTGGGTTAGGCGCTTCGTTTCTTGCAAAATTATCGACAAGTGCTTGCTATCTGCTGGGTATATGCCATCTTCTATGGCCTCAACAGTTGCCTGTATACCCATCAAAGGTGTACGCAGTTCATGAGCCACTCCACTCATCATTCCGCGCTCGCGTTCACGATCATGCTGGATAGCATCAGCCATACGGTCAAATACCAAGCCTAGCTGAGACACCTCTCCACTTCCCGTAAGACCCGTACGCGCATCCTCATCACCGTCACGTAAACGCTGAGCAGCCTCTGTAACCTGCAAGATAGGCTTTACCAGCCTGCGAGAAGCAGCTATTCCAATGAGGGTAGACGCAACAATAGCGATAATTCCAGCCACACTAAGTGCTATTAAGGATGTGGTTCTCATCTCAAGATCATGAGGAGTCAGAAGTCCAGCGGACCCATAAGGCAAGACGCGTACTTCCCCCACCTGCCTAAAATCAACAATGATGGGAGCAATTACCACGTTTTCATCACCAGCACTGAGTTCTTCAATGCCATAAGTGTTTAACTCAAAACGGTCATAGGGATTACTGGCTGGCAGTGCAAAAACACCCTCGTCATAAATCAGGCGATTTTCACTATCAAAGATTTGGACAACCACATCTTGCCTAGGTGCAATCTGTGGAATCATGGCGCGAGAGCAGAAATTCCAGCCATCAAATGAATAGTACGCCGCACCTGCATGCTGCGCGATATATTCGGCAGAGTACTGCAAGTTACGACGTACATAATTTTCAAACGTAAACGACCACGCGATATAGGTGATAACACCCGCAAGGATTGCCGTCATTGCTGCAACGAGGGCAAAAGAGGTAGTCAGGGTTGAGACTACAACACTGCGCTTAACACGTTTTGTGCTCATTAGCCCTGAGGTTCAAAGCGATAGCCTACCCCATGTACCGTCGAAATGTAATGTGGCCTCTTCGGATCATCGCCCAGTTTTGCACGCAGATTCTTGATATGTGAGTCTACCGTACGCTCATAGCCTTCAAAGTCATATCCCAAGACCTTGTCAACAAGCTCCATACGGCTGTAAACCCGACCAGGGTAGCGCGCCAAAACAAGTAGTAGCTTGAATTCGCTCACAGTCAAATCAAGATCTTTTCCGTCCAAGATGGCACGATGCCCACCCACATCTAGCTCTAGGTCACCATATCTAAGAAAATCGCGCTGTGGAATGCTTGTAGCATTTGAACGACGCAAGAGCACCTTGATACGTGCGATGAGCTCACGCGGAGAAAATGGCTTTACCAGATAATCATCTGCGCCCAACTCTAGGCCTGCGATTCGGTCGTCGACTTCGCCCTTTGCAGTAAGCATGATGATAGGAACATCACTTTTCTCACGGATTTCCTTACAGACTTCTTCTCCGCTGACTTTAGGCAGCATTAAGTCCAACACAACTAAATCAAAATTGTGTAGAGAAAACGCGTGGAGAGCAGATTCTCCATCATTAGCTGGAGTCACCCAGAAGCCTTCACGCTCTAGGTATGCCACAACCGCATCCCGAATACTTTTTTCATCTTCAACTAACAGTACACGCCTTGTTTCCATCAATCCTCCTTGATTAGAGCTACAAAGGCAATTTTATCAAATTTTAAAGGGCTTATGGACAATTTATGATACAAGATGTGGACAGTTTGTTAAGCGGTTACGTCTCTAATCACATTTAAACGATGAAGCATTCTGCCGGATACTCTACACGATGAAAAATAAGTCCCTGTGCTGGAGCTGTCTGACCTGCTAAGCTACGGTCTTTCGCTGCAAGTATGGCTAAGACATCATCTGGAGTACGTTTCCCTTGTGCGACTTCGCAAAGTGTCCCCACTATAATTCGCACCATCGAATGCAAGAAAGCATTCCCCACTATGCGAATAGTGATCAGCTGCTCCCCTAAAAAACTATGTTCAAGAACCTCAATTGTGGTGATTTCGCGCACTGTGTTCTTCTCTGCAGGAGCAGAGCTGCTTGTACAGAATGAGCGAAAATCATGCTCTCCCAACAAATAATCTGCAGCATAACGCAATGCATCCAAATTAAGCTTTTGAGGAACATGCCAAGCAAAGCCCCCTGCAAAGGTCGGCGGATAGGGTTCATTAAATATATAGTAACGATATTCGCGTGAAATCGCATCAAAGCGTGCTGAGAAACCTCCGCACGCAAGATGCAAGTCTCTGACACTCATGCTAGCTGGAGTAAGTGCATTGAGCGAGCGAACAATCTGACCACATTGAGTCGTATCAAGCCCAGGTCCTGGGAGTTCAAAGCTTACTACCTGTGAAAGTGCATGAACTCCCGCGTCAGTACGCCCTGCACAGATAGTCTGGGGAAGTGTATCCAAGCGCAGTACCGTAGCAAGTGCCTGCTCAAGAGTTCCCTGTACGGTAGTAATGTGATCATCTTTCTGCCTAGCGAAGCCGCTAAAATCCAATCCTTCATAAGATAAGGTAAGCGCGTAGGTATTCATAAGATAAACACTCTAGGCAAAACAATGATTGCAGCAGTTACAATCACAGCTGACACCATCAAGATAACGTCAAGCCTTTGCAAATGCAAAGTACGCAAACGAGTTCGCGCAGGATGCTTGCCTGACCCTGCATCCGAACTTGTCACATAACAACGAGACTCCATGGCAAGGGCAAGCGTGTCGGCACGACGGAAAAGCTGCACTAACAAGGGGATGATTACAGGAATCCAAGCTTTAAGGCGAATCAGGATGTTCCCTTCTGAAAAAGGTGCTCCCCGGGCTGTCTGAGCACGAACGATAGTTAACGCCTCTTCCAAAATAGTGGGAATGTAGCGCAGGGCAATTGAAAGTATTATGGCGATATCATCAATGGGTACCCTGATCTTGCGCAAAGGCTTCATAAGCAAAGTGAGTCCGTCTGTCAGCGCCACAGGCGAAGTGGTCAGGGTAACGAGCAACGAAAGCATCATGACATCAACGAGGCGCAAAGTAAAAAGTCCTCCGCGAGCAAAACCCTCAAGACTAAAACCGAGAGGCTGCCAATTTATGCTATGAATAATTAGCGTAAACAGAATAAGAACGCCTAAGGGGCGCATCATCTTCAGCATGGGACGTACAGAGATTTTTGCAGCTATCATCAGCAGAACTATTATGCCAAGTACACTCAATACAGGTAGCCAGCTTAAATAACTAAAAAGTGCAGTAATAATAAGTGCCGCTACAATAATCTTAGTTCGAGGATCAGCACGGTGCAAAATTGAATTCCCTGGAATATAGAGTGAAAAGTTTAACGGTGGAGTGCCCTTCTTTTTCTTCCTAGAATTCTTCTCCTTAGACACTTCATTCTTTTCTTCGCCTTCGTCTGGCTTTGCTGCTCTTGCCTCCACTTCAAGTGATTCTGTCCCCGATTCGAGAGAGAGCATTCCTTCCTTGATACGGTAAGTGCGCGTAGCCACATCAGCAAACTGCTCAGGGTTATGAGTTACTACAATGACTCCACTACTTGCGGTTAGCGATGCTATGAGCGCACGCACCTTATCACGACCTTGAGCATCTAGAGCACTGGTTGGCTCATCTGCCAAGAAGAATCGTGGCCTCATCGCAACAATGCCTGCTATGGCTGCTCGACGGGCTTCTCCTCCTGAAAGCAAAAAGGGAGACCTCTCTGCAAAATCTTCCGGAGGAAGCCCCACTTGAATCATGGCTTCCTTGGCCACTTCTCGTGCACCTTCAGTACCTGCACCCAGATTGCGCGGACCAAAAGCTACGTCTTCTAGCACTGTCTCGGAAAACAATTGCAGTTCTGGATCTTGAAATACAAGCCTGACATCTGCGTCCTTGCCTGAATCGCCATAAAGCCCGACTTCGCCCACATCAGGCTGTGCCAAATTAGCCAATATGTTCAACAATGTTGATTTTCCCGAACCCGTGTCCCCTTTAATGACGACAAGCTCACCACTTGATACTTCAAGACTTGCATTTTTCAGCGCAGCGGTAATCTGCGTGCCCACTTTATAACTAAGAGCTAAATTTGTTGCTCTGAGAGTGCATCGCTCGTCTTGACTCCCAGCAAAAGGAGCCAACCTTATAGGAGCTAAACCTGAGTCTATTCCCCACACTTTGAAGTGCTCACGCTGTGCCTGTAGCTCTTCGAAACTGCCTTCAAAGACTATTGTCCCTTCAAAGAGTACAGCAACCTTATCAGCAAGAGCCATCTCCTCTATGTCGTGGGTGACTTGCACTATACCTGTACCCTGCTGTTGCAGCCTTGCCAAAACATCCAACACGTCAGCTCTACCTTGCGGATCAAGCTGCGCTGTAGGTTCATCCAGCACAAGATAGCTGGGATACAAAGAAAGTGCTCCCGCAATTACAAGGCGTTGCTTCTGGCCGCCTGATAGGGTATGAGGTTCACGCGTCTCCAGTCCTGTTAGACCAACACATGCCAGTGCTTCGTCAACACGTTGACGTAACTCAGCTTTTGGAAGGCCCAGATTCTCTGGGCCAAAAGCAACATCGTCTTCGACACTTGTCGCCACAATCTGATCGTCTGGACGCTGTTGAACATAACCCACATGACGACGTACAGCCTGAACTTGACCTGCATCGAAAGGATTCAGATCATTTACTCTAATCTCACCACCTACTATGGATTGCAGACCCATAATTGCATGAAGCAAGGTTGATTTACCACTGCCATTTGCCCCTACCAGAGCAAGTCGTTCGCCTGGGGCAAGCTCAAAACTAACGTCGCGCAACACTTCGTCACGCGCAGCTATGTGTGAAACCTTTATCATGGTGACTTCTTTACTCGCCTGATCGCAGGTCTTCAAGAGCAATGGCTGCTGCAGCTGCCTCCGCAGTCTTTTTCGACTCCCCACTTGCGCTAGCTTTAGGCGTATCATTGATAAGAACTTCTGCCACGAAGCTAGGAGCATGTGCTGGTCCGCACTCCTCTAGTATGTGGTAACTTACAATACCCCCTGTACGCTGGACAAGTTCCTGCAGTTCGCTTTTTGGATTTGCGCGCTGCTGGACTGAATCAGGGGTTACGTATTTCTCTACTTGAGACATTACCCACTTATACGCCAGGTCAAAGCCACCATCCAAATACAGTGCCCCTGCCAACGACTCAAAACTGTCTTCCAGGGCACGAGTCATACCGCGCGCAGACTGACTTTTTTCACTTGCACCAAATATGATGAGACGATTAAAGCCGAGCTCTTTTTGTCTTTCTGAAAGAAAAGAACCCTGCACCACGGCAACACGCATTTTTGTCAGTGTGCCTTCATCTACGTTTGGGTAATTTAGATAGGCGTAGTCTGCAACACACAGACCCACTACGGCATCCCCTAAAAACTCAAGCCGCTGATAAGAAAGCAGCGGCTCTTGTTCAACTGCTGAAGGATGCGTAAGGGCAAGTTCAACCAGTTGCTGATTTTTAAAGGCGTAACCCGTAAGTTCTTCGACTACAGCAATGCGTTCTTCAGTCGTTAATTGCTTGTCGGGAATCACGTTAACGATGTACGATCCTAGCTTTTTGCTTAGCTAAGCATTTGAAAGGATGAAATCGGCAGCATCGCCTACCGTCTTGATTTTCTCAAGAGCAGTATCTGGGATACTTGTCTCAAATTCATCCTCGAAGGCCATAACGATTTCAACAAGGTCAAGCGAATCTGCCCCTAGATCCTCAATGAATGTAGCTGTCTCGACAACAGCCTCTTCATTTGCACCTAACTGCTCTACAACGACCTCTTTTATACGGCCAATCACTTCATTACGATCCATAAAAATCCTCCTTGCGAGATTAGTTTTTGCACTTGATATTATAGCCCGTTATGGGCCAGCTTACTACCACCTAAGCTGCCTGATTTGAAACAAGAGTCATGCCAGTGTCGCACTTATTACCCCAGGCATCGAGCAATATTTCTTCTCTGTAGACACAAATCATTTCGCAGTGATTAGGGCAGCCTTCACATTCGACTCCGCGTGTCTCAAAGTCTAAGTTAGTGATATTGAAGTCGAAAAATAATTCTTCCTGCGCATTCTTGCAAAGAACTGCTACCCCTAAGGCACCCATGAGATGTCCATTTGGGTCAACATAAACGGGCAGACCTAGCTCATTTTCGAATTCTTTTACTACAGCTGCATTTTTGCTAACACCGCCCTGAAAGACAACTGGGCCTTTAATCTGCTTCCCCTTGCCCACGTTATTAAGATAATTCAAGACAACCGCGCGGCAAAGACCCGCGACAATATCTGCTTTACTGTGCCCAATTTGAGCTTTATGCACTAGATCACTTTCTGCAAATACCGTGCAACGCGCCGCAATTTTTGCAGGGTTCTGACTACTTAGTGCAAGTTCAGCAAAATCTTCAAGTTCAAGGTCAAGGCGCTTTGCCTGACTGCTAAGAAACGAACCTGTTCCTGCTGCACAAATGGTATTCATGGCATAGTCCATGACAACTCCGTTATTGATGAGAATAATTTTTGAGTCTTGTCCACCAATTTCTAGGATAGTGCTTGCTTCAGGTACCACAGACAGGGTTCCAACAGCATGCGCAGTAATCTCATTTTTAACAACACCTGAACCCAAGATAAGTCCAATAAGCTTACGAGCAGATCCTGTCGTCCCCGAGTTAACAATGACGCACTCATCAGGAAGACTCTCTTTGAGCTCCGCCACTACATTTTTCACTGCCTGAATTGGATTTCCCTGAGTCCACAGATAACTAGATGCCAGAACGTTACTGCCCTCATCAATGACGACACCCTTTGTAGAAATTGAGCCAATATCGACGCCTAGATACGCTTTTTTCATTAGTAGCCTTCTCCTTTTTTCTGATTAATGCCTGCCTGATTACCCTCTGCGACTGCCTGGTTGACAACTTCGCTTACGCTATCGTCCTGCCGCTTCATGGTAATCATATCTAGAAAAGCTTCAAGGCGAGTGTGGACACCAGCTTCACCTGTTTCGGTGTCGAAGGTTAAGTACATAACAGGAACGCCAAAGTCACGAGACATATTTTGCAAGATAGTCATGGCAGTAATCTCGGGAGAACAGGATGCAGGCTTCACATGGATAATGCCATCGATGCCATCCTGCATCATGCTATGAGCTTGAGCAATAACCTCGTTTGCCGTACTACCAAGATTGTAGTCAACATAACCCCCACTCTTCTCAATGAGCTCTGGGACAGAATTGATGGCCATTGCCATGCGAGTCAAGTCAAAGGGCCGGTCGATTTCGACCTTGTGTTCTGTAAGCCAGTCTTCCATATGGCAGTTTGAAAAGGGCTCTACGACAACATATATCTCACCCAAGATACCAATACGTATAGGTCTTCTCGGTTTATCGAGAGGAATCGCCTTAAGAATCTTATCGTACTTTATGCCTACGTCTGCTGCAGCATCAGCGCAAGAAGCATCGATAACCTCTTGAAGATAGTCTTGATAGGCACGCTGAAAGTCACCCTTTGTGATCTCGAAAGCTCTGTTGCGACGCATGAAATCTGCAAGTTTATCCATTTCGAGAGTAATTTGCACAACGGTTGCGAAGACCCTATCAAAGTGCTCTTGAGTTAAATCTGGATTAATACTGCTCAATGTCTGAAAAAGTCTTTTAGCTGTTGGCACGTAATCAAAAAGCGAGATTAGTTCAACCTTAAAGCCTAAATCTTTAAGAACCTGACGTTGAAGAATGTCATAAAAGCCCAGCCTGCAACCCGCACCAGGCATGATGAAGACATTGGCACCCTGCTCTGCTGCTTCAATCTGATTACCCAAGGTGATCTTGAAGGGCGTGCAGATCATATCAGGACTATTTTTTGCCCCCAGTTCAAGGGTGCGCTTCGTCATAGGCGGACAGGGCATGGTTGTATACCCAAGGCACCTCTCCATAAGGATGTCGCCCAAAATATGGTAGTCACCAATGGTTGGAGTAACGGCAATCTTTTCAGGGTTTAATGCTAGTGTTTTGACTGCGGTCGAAACAGCAGTCTGTCCAGTTGCTGCTTGGTTTGCGGTTGTCACAATTGAGCCTCCTCTACAGTCTTAGCGGCTGTAATAATGTCAATAAAGCTTTCAAGGCGCGTCTGAACTCCTGCCCCTGCGTCATGCTCATCAAGAACCAGGGAAAGAATGGGTTTATCCTTGACAGTTCGAATTATGAACTCACTGAAAAGTGAGTCTGGTCCACAGGGAAAGGTTGAGATCAACACAAGCCCATCAACGTAATCCTTGTACTTTTGGATACCACCAATCATCTCAAGGCTGACGCGCCAATTGATTCTGCTACTATAGGCTTTTTTAGCCTTTAATTTTGCTTCCTTCGTCTTAATGTAGTCAGCAAAAGCAACCTTAATATTGTTTTCTTCAAAATACGAAATGATGTCTTTCCCAATGACAGCATCAAAGCTGTTGTAATTGTGCGCAACCATGAGTATTTTGAAGTCCTCTGCATTTTCTGCGCTGGCAAGCATTTTTTCCTGTTGAAGAATCCTCTCCTCCTGGATTGCCTGCGCAAGATCTGCAGCCTGTTGATAGGCTAGAGTACTTTCTTCTGTGCTTACGCCCAGCTGCTCGCCAATCTGTATGAATGCATCAATTTCCCTTTTTCGGTAAAGGTAGTTGACTTCTGCATGAAGGATTTTTGCCTGCGGAAAGGTGTTGACCGCAAGATCATAGAGCCCAAAAATACGCGTACAGTATTCTTCTCGAATACCTGAATTCTCAATGCGCGGAATGAATACCATGTCACACTTATCAAGCAAATACTCGACATGTCCAATGAATATCTTTGAAGAATAACAAGCTTCATCAATGGAATTATTAATACCCACCTTTGCAATTTCCTTATTGGTTTCCGGACTGAGGACGGTCTGGACGCCAATGTTTTTGAAGAAGTTGAGCCACAGATCTGCATAGGTATAGTAGAGCAGCGCCCTGGGAATACCAATCGTTAGAGTACTTTTCATTAGATGCACAGCCCTCCATCAACTCTAATGGTTTCACCCGTGATGTAACGCGCGCCATCACTTGCAAGAAATACTGCAAGCATTGACACATCTTCAGGACTTCCTAACCGGCGCATGGGAATGCCTGCCTCGAATTCATTACGGCTTTCGCCCTTAAGGTCTGCGGTCATGTCTGTCGCAATGAAGCCCGGGCAAATAGCGTTACACGTTATACCCCGACCAGCAAGTTCTTTGGCTGTTGTCTTTGTTAGCGAAATGAGTCCGCCTTTCGTCGCAGCATAGTTTGCCTGCCGTTCCCAGCCGTTGAGACCACAGACACTGGCCAGGTTGATAATAGAACCCGAGCGATTCTTCATAAAGCGCCTATAAAGATGCTTCGTCAAATTGAAAGGACCTTTGAGATTAACCTTTATTACCTCATCAAAGTCTTGTTCGCTCATACGTAGCATAAGGTTATCGCGAACAATGCCAGCGTTGTTGACTAGAATATCGATCCTACCGAAGTCCTCAATTGTGCCTGCTACCATCTGTTCTGTAGCATGGTAGTCTGCCACGTCGCAGTCATACACTTTACAGCGGACACCCTCTGCAATAATAAGCTCGTAAGCCTCTTTTGCATCCTTAGGAGTATTAAAGTGATTGAGCGCAATGTTTGCTCCGCTACGTGCCATATCAAGTGCAATAGCACGTCCAATACCTGTTGCGGCACCAGTAATAAGCGCTGTTTTTCCTTGTAGCATATAAAGTCCTTTCTGGGGTATCTTTGTATCGCCACTTTTAAGCTTCACTATTTCTGAGCTTCAAGTTGTGGTTTTGCAAAAGTAAGTACAGGATCATCGGCATCCTTTGAAAAGCGCGCATAAAACACTGCTACTGATGCAATCTTTGCTACTTCGATTAAGATGCCCATAATGTTCCAACGAAAATCACCATAGAGAATATTGAGCGGTGTCTGCAAAAGCATTGCGGCGATTGCATAGAAAACAACCGTGATGCGAACAGCATGAACCCCTGGCAAATACTGACCAATGACGAAACTTAAGGCCGTTATCATTCCGATTATATGCAGCCATCTAACCTGTTCTGGTGCGTTCATGATTGAGAAAAAGCCAGCGATAAGCGCTACAACTATCATGGCCAGTAAGAAGTTAAGTCCGAATTCTTTACTTCGTGGTGTATTTTGGGCAAAGATCCTCCAGAAAACTAGATTACGAACCATGCTGTATATAGCAGCGACAATAAGGGAGGCCATGGTATCCATGCCCGATGCCATTCCCATAGCAAAAAACATCGCCGTCCAAAAAAGACTTCCCGCGCCCTGAGCAAGAAAATATTTTGGCTTGTCCTTAATCTGATACGAGGCGAATTCAAAAAGTATCGTAATCAAACCTAAGGCCTGAGCCAATATGAACCAATTATTCACTACTGCCACCCCAACCTAACTCACAAAGGTTTCATACTTCATACAGTAGGCAACCGCAAGAGCCCCTGGTCCTGTATGTGTGCCAATAGTCGCGCCAACCTCCGTTAGAGGAGTAGTAATCTCTGTACCAATTGACTTTTCTAGGCTGGCTTTAAGAGACAGTCCATCCTCTTCACTTAAGATATGCCCAACGCAAAGATTGATATTCTCTTTGTCGTCCTTTACTGCTTTTGCAATACCTTCTTCCATCAATTGCATTACTTTCTTTCTTCCGCGCACGCTTTCAAGCTGCTCAACTTCCCCGTCGACCAAGTGCAAAACAGGACGCAACCCAAGAATGCCACCAACAAGTGCCGTTGTGGGTCCTACTCTGCCACCCTTCTTTAGATACTCTAGTGTGTCAAGGGTGAAGTAAATTTTTGTGGTGCGCAGAACCTTTGCTGTGACCTCAGCTGTTTCCTGTAAAGAGTACCCAGCATCACGCATCTTGACCACTTCGCGCAAAATAAGATTTTGTCCCAGGGCACTGTTTAATGTATCAATCACGACTATTGCTCTGTCGGGAAATTCTTCCTTAAGCATCTCAGCAGCCAGAGTTGCACTGTTGTGGGTACCGCTCAATTTAGAAGAGATTGTCAATGAGAGGATGTCTTTCCCAGCCTCTAGATGTGGCCTATAAGCATCCACATAGTCCTGAGGGTTGGGTTGTGAGGTTTTTGGAAAGAGTTCCTTGTCCTCTTGCATACGTCTAAAATACTCATCCTTTGCAATATCTATGCTTTCTTTAAGATAAGTCTTCTCATCAAAGCTTACATAGAAGGGGACAACGTCCACCTTATGAAGCTGCGCTTCTTCATTTGTGAATTCACATCCGCCATCTGAAACCAACTGAAACATGTATATTCCTTCCCTATCTGTATGGTTCAAATATTTTAGTTAAAATTATTTAACTAAAATATTTGAACCATACTAACACATGACAAGAAAGATAAGTCAAGAGGAGGCTTTATAGAAAATGCCAGGCGTGAACCTGGCATTTGAACAAATAACTATGTGTGAATGCTTACTAGTGCTCTATCTATGCAGGGCACTAGTAAGAACTATCAGGCTTCGAGCTTTTTGATAAAACGCTCTAGTCGTACAATAGCTTCCTTCAAATCTTCAATTGAGTAAGCATAAGATATGCGCAAGAAACCTTCTCCTGAATCCCCAAAGGCTGTTCCTGGCACGACAGCTAGACGTTCTTCCTGAATGATGCGAGTAGCGAATTCATCAGAGCTTAAACCGAAGCGCTGAATGCTGGGGAACAGGTAAAATGCACCCATGGCTTCAAAACACTCCATCCCTAGTCGGTCAAATTCTTTTAGTAAAAATTTGCGACGCTCATTGTAGGATTCACGCATTTCTGCAACCTCGTCTGAACAATCACGTAGTGCTACGATTGCTGCATATTGGCTTGTAGTCGGAGCACACATCAAGGCATATTGGTGTAGCTTCAAAATTTGCTCAACGATAAGTTCTGGGCCACACACCCAGCCTAGACGCCAGCCCGTCATTGCAAAGGCTTTTGAGAAACCGTTAATAATCACGGTTCTTTCGCGCATACCTGGAAGGCTTGCTATGGAAACATGTTCGCCCTGATAGGTAAGCTCTGCATAGATTTCGTCAGAAATCACGATAAGGTCGTGCTTGATAGCAAGTTCTGCAATAGGTACCAGATCTTCCTTTGTCATGATGGCACCTGTAGGGTTATTAGGGAAAGACAAAATGAGAACCTTAGACTTTGGTGTTATTGCTGCCTCTAGCTCTGCCGCAGTCAACCTAAATTGATTTTCATTCTTAAGCGGAATCGTTATAGGGACACCGTCAGACATGATAGTGCAGGGACGATAGGAGACAAAGGTTGGCTCTGGCAACAATACTTCATCCCCTGGATTTAAAAGACAGCGCAGTGTTGCGTCGATTCCTTCACTACCGCCTACTGTGACTAGCACCTCTGTACCTGAGTCATAGGACATGCCGATACTGCGCTGCATATAGGCTGCAATCTCGTCACGCAATTCTTGCAAGCCAGAGTTTGAAGTATAGGTGGTCTGGCCCTTTCTAAGAGACTCAATGCCTGCCTCACGCACTTTCAAAGGTGTATCAAAATCAGGCTCCCCCACACCGAGCGAAACAACATCCTCCATCGTAGCTGCAACATCAAAGAATTTACGAATGCCAGAAGGTGGCATATTGGTGATTTTCTGGGAAAGTGGGTTTCTCATTATAGTGCCCTTTCTAAGCTAAACCTTCAAGTAAAGTATAGTAACATGCCCACTACACAAAAACCGATCAAACCTTAACCTAGACTGGAAATACCACAAGTGATTATCTGTTAGGATTGTTGCCTGTATTTTCTGATTAGGATCGTCAGTTAGGAGACTGTTTATTATGGCAGCTACAAAATGGAATATCGAGCGCGGACGTTGTGCACTGTTAGTGATTGACATGCAAAACGACTTTGTTCGCGAAGGGGCCATCATGGAGGTTCCTGAGGCGCGCAATCAACTACCCCGCATTGCTACGCTTATCGAAACCTGTCGTGCACTTGATATTCCCATTATCTACACGGTACATCAGACTGACCCTGTCTTTAATCCGCTCGAAATAGCTACCTTTCCACACCTAATTGATGGGGGCATGCGTCTAGGTACCGACGGTATTGAAGTTGTAAATGAGCTTGAGCCCGCTGAAAACGATTACGTTCTACGTAAGCGCCGCTATAGTGCCTTTTACCAGACAGACCTTGAAATAGTTTTACGTAATACAAGCGGAGCGAGCGAAGACGATGTCTGCTCAGCTTTGCCTGTAGACACACTTATTATCTGTGGTACCGTCAGCAATATCTGCTGTGAGTCCACGGCACGCGATGCCTACTACCGAGACTACAAGGTAATCTTTGGATCAGATGTATGTTCTGCATTAAATAAAGCAGCACACGATGCAACCTTGGCGAATATGGAGCTCTTTGGTCAGGTTATGACCAGCAGCGAGGTAATTACTGCGCTGCGCTCAGAATAACAGCAACTACTACTAAATGGACAACACAGATGAACAGACTATTTGTCTGTGTTATCCGCATTTGCAGTCCGGCGCTTCTTTGCAATTACCACAATACCTAATGCCCCCGCCACACCAACAAGCATCACAACGACAGTAACTACCAGTCCGTCTGACACTCTACTTTCGTTGGGAGTCCCCTGGAATCTGGGCGATGTATAGGTAAGGTTGGTTGTAATCATACGACCAGCAGTAGTGTCGCGGAAGGTGCGTCCGTATTGACGCTCCCCCTCTGAGTTCATTCCGTAAAACTCTACGTCATCGTCTAGAACCTCACTGCCAATAGGGAGGTTAGTCTTAAAGCGTATCGCTTGCAGATCAGTTAGAGGGGTGTATTCCATGCGCAAGATGTAACTACCATCCCCTGCCTCTGTGGCAGGACTGAAAAACAGATTATACTCAACCTGAACGTGATGCTCATTTTCTAGCGTCACTGTGTAAATGTCAAAACCATCTTCGTTGCGCATGTCTGGATCTTCAAAGCGTGGATCTGCCTCAATAGGTCCTGCCTCAGAGGGCTCACCAAACCAGATGATGTGCGAGCCTTCTGGTAGGGCAATTTCTACCGTAGCAGGAAGCTGAACTTCCGGATTGAGAAAACCTGTAACTGCCGCGAAGTACGTATTGGGCAGACGGCGGATTATTACCGTCATCGCCTCGAAATCAGTAATCTCTAAGTTATCTGCCCCTGTTGATGTGGCTTCAATTCCTGATTCAGCCTCGCCTTCTGAAGCAAAGGTCTGCGCCGGCAAAACGACTACCAGGCTGATAAATGTGAGCAAGGCGATTCCTAGGACTACAGTGACTGCAATCTTGGACTGCTTAAGCATGTATTACTCCTGTCGCGCGTTATAGTTCTTAGGGTACCCTAGGACACAGGGACGATTTGCATCAGACTATGATACCACCGCGACATAAGCTGCTGACCCTTTAAAGAATCAGCATAGCATCACCAAAAGAGAGAAAGCGATATTCCTTATGAACTGCCTCTTTATAAGCTGCAAGTATTTCTTCGCGTCCGGTAAATGCCGAAATCATCATGACAAGAGTTGATTTAGGTACATGAAAATTCGTGATAAGTGCATCTACTACTTGAAAGTCAAAACCGGGCAGTATATAGAGAGAAGTGGGTGCTCCTTGTTCGCTAAGAAATGAGTCTGCGCTTAACTGTGCTGCAGACTCTAGGGCGCGCACTACCGTGGTGCCAACAGCAACAACACGTCCACCTGCAGCACGAGTCGCATTAACTGCGTCTGCTGCCTGCTGTGACACGTGGAAATACTCTGTGTGTATATGATGTTGTGCTGGATCATCCTCGCTTACAGGACGAAACGTATCAAGGCCTACATCTAAACGAACACGCGCAACATTTATACCCCTTGATTGCAGCTGCTCTAAAAGCTCTGGAGTAAAGTGTAGACCAGCCGTTGGAGCAGCCGCACTATGTTCATCTGTACTAGCATAGACAGTCTGATACATACTTTGATCGCCTGCATAATCCTTAATATAGGGTGGCAGAGGCAGAGTCCCTAGCTGGTGGATTACCGCATGAAAATCATTATCTGCAGCAGTAAAGGAGATGCGGCGAATCCCACCTTCATCTACCGCTTCGACGACACCGGTCAAAAGAGAGGCAGGTTGCAAGCTCTTAGATCGGCCTTCATCCTGTTTTTCTAAAGCAACACCTATCGAATCCACTGCTGAGTCTGCGAATTCAATGATGGCTCCCTCGCGAACACGCTTCCCTGGCTTTACCAAGCACTCCCAGGTGTTAGTCGCTTTATCGAGCTCTTTCAAAAGTAAAACCTCAACCGCACCACCAGTATCTGCACGCCTGCCCTGCAGTCTTGCAGGCAAAACACGCGTCTCATTTACTACCAGTAAATCACCAGGCTCTAGATAGTCCCCAATATCACGAAAATGTCGATGATCCAGCTGGCTCGTGTCACGATTCATGACAAGCAGCCTGCAAGCGTCTCGCGGCATCATGGGTTCTTGCGCTATTAGTTCTTCTGGCAGATGATAATCAAAGTCTTCCGTGCGTAACTGCGTGCCTGTCATGAGTCCTCACTGTTCTAGCATTATGGTTTACTGACGCCTACTTATGATTCGCTGGTGCTTGCTTGTGGCTATTGGTACTACGCGCTGCACGCCTTGCCGCACGATGTGCTTCTGCTTCTACCTTGCTTGGTAAGCAGCCACAGTAGTTTTGGCGATATATTCCTGAAATCCTCGCCTTATTTTGTGCATCTCTATAATAGCTGCGAAAGTCAAACTGCACAAAAGTCAAGCCAGAGTGAATCTGTGCTATCTGCGCCCCTGCCCTATTAATCGCCTCAAGGTTTTGCCAGGGACTAATGCTTAGAGTTGTGGCAAAGCTATCATAAGTGCCGCCCTTAGTCACGTTATCCATTGCCCACTGGGCTGTTTTGTCTAGTCGCCGCAAGTAGCAGGAAAAACAGCGCTGCTGACAAGTATCGCGGACCTGCGCTTCCTCTGCCTTTTGCCCATTATCTAGAAAATCCGAAGGGTCAGGATCAACCTCTACAAAAGTGATGCCTTGTTTACTTGCATAAGCAGCACAGGCATCGCGACGCTTGTTATACTCCTCTTCAGGGGCAATATTAGGATTATAAAAGATTGCCGTAATCTGATCAGCCTCACCAATTAGTGCATCATACACCCCCATTAGGCAGGGTGCACAGCACGTATGGAGTACAAGGTTTTTCATTATTTCACTCTTGAAGAGAGGCTAGTATGAAAATCAAGCTTGCGAGCACTGCTTCTGGGCAGCAGTAACAGTATTTTCCACAAGCATCGCCCTGGTCATGGGCCCTACTCCGCCAGGAACAGGAGTTATGGCACTTGCGACATGGCTTGCCGCTTCAAAATCAACATCACCGACAAGGCCATCATCGCTACGGTTGATACCAACATCGATTACTGTTGCGCCTGGCTTTATGTAGTCTGCATCCAGCAACTTTGGAATACCTGCTGCTGCTACTAATATATCTGCCTGGCGACAAATCGCTGGCAAATCCTGAGTACGCGAATGACAGATGGTTACCGTGGCATTATTTTCCAATAGTAAAAGTGACTGGGGTTTACCCACAATAGTTGATCTGCCTACCACAACTGCATGCTTACCTTCGACATCGATGTCATAGTGTTCTAGCAAACGCATTACCCCTAAAGGAGTACAAGCCCGCAAGGCGTCAAGACCTCGCAAAGTGCGTCCTAGGTTTTCTGGAGTAAATCCATCCACATCCTTTTCAGGTGAAATTTGTGCAATGATTGCCTCTTCGTCCAAGTGCTGAGGAAGGGGCAACTGCACAAGAATGCCGTGAACAGAGTTGTCTGTATTGAGATCATCAATAAGCTTGCTCAGGTCTGCTTGGGTTGCTGCCTCTGAAAGACGGTGATCAAAAGTACGAATGCCTACTTCAGCACAGTCCTGTTCTTTCATATTTACATACACAGCGGACGCAGGATCATCGCCAACCAACACCACCGCAAGTCCAATCTGTCCACCTGTTCGCTGTCCAAAGTCCCGAACAGACTCTGCCGCCTTTTTTCGAGTAATTGCAGCAACATGATTTCCATCGATTATAAGGGTCATGCAAGGGGCTCCTTTTCGCGGCTTAGAGCAAATTTTCCAGAGCACATGCTAGCACGCATGCAGGTCATGTGGTTTGTTTGACATCCGCAATAAAGTGTATCATTGCACGGGACAGCACGGCAGGAGAAAGGACCTCAAATTACCATGAATGCATCACGCCCTCCTTACAATTTCAGCGGCCAAGAACAGGTACCAAGCCGAGAAGAAGCAAGAACAGCAAAGAAAAGGATGCAGTTGAGGACCTTGTTACTTATCCTTGCGGGTGCAGGTACGGTCATTGTGGCAGCTATACTACTTGTTCTATGGTTATTCATAACCCCAGCCGCTGAAGATGACCCTACTGAGCTAGAGGCCCAGGCTCCCGAAAGTTATGAAGCCATCTTTGAGGTCTTTATGCAGGCGCGCGCCAACTTTCAAGAAGGGGACGATTTTGAGCATCTTCTAGAAGATGAAGACTTTGTCCTTGAAGATGAGAGCCTTAGCGAAGATCACCTAAACGATGACTATCTTGCCGAAGAAGACTGGGATGCTGACGACTTCGCAGAGGCTGAAAACACCTACCTTGATGAAAACGAAGAGAGCACTGAATATGGCTTTGACGAAGAAGGGTTTCTTGAAGACGACGGGCTCTACTTTGATGAAGGTGACGTATTTCAGGAATTAAATAATATCTCAGTGGATTTTTCTGGACAAGATTTGATAGCCATGACTGCCCGCGGTGCCCAAAACCCTGGTTCCCTTGTTGCCTTTTCTGCAGATGACGAAGGCTCATACTACCTATACGTCATATCTGGAAAAAATCTTGACATCGTTCGTGTTACTGCTGAAGGAAGCCTGGAAAGCATTGGAACAATCTCTGCTGACGTGGCTGCTGATACAATCGATACTCAGGCTGACAGCCTAGGAGCAAACAAGGATCTTTCTACTGAGTACTTCACTAACCTTTTCCTTACTGACAATAGACTCATCGCGCTACGCACTACGGTATTTAACGCCAACTTCGAACTTAACTTAACCGAAGACGAACCTGATAACCACACGAATTCAGTTATCGCAGAAGAACCTTTTGAGGACTATACGGAACAAACTACTGTACTGATTTTCGATCTGAGCACCGCAGCTGCACCGGAGCTTATTACCTCTTATACGGTCACAGGAACATATCTTGGCTCACGCATGTTGGGTACAATGCTTTACTTAGTAACTGACTACGGAGTCTTCGACTATAAGTCTATCAATCTTGACGCCCCCGAGACTTTTGTTCCTTTCGTGACGCAAGATAACGACCTTTCATTGGTCGCACCTACTGATATTCGCATTGCCGCTGATGTCGAGTATCGCGATACCAACTACACCCATGTCGCAGGAATTGATGTGAGTGGTGACACGGAAATCAGGACACAGGTAGCATTTTTGGGTGGCAGCGATGTAATCTACACTGCAGCAGAAAGCATGTACCTTGCCACAAGCACTTTCCAGGATGCTGACGGGACCGACGACACCATTATCAGCCACATTATTCAGGTAGAAATAGTTGATGACACGCTAAGCTTTGGACAAGACGTGAGTATACCTGGTCTTATTGAGGAGCCTGCCCAATTAAGAGGAATCACCATAGATGACCCCGCAAGTGTGGAGCTAAGAGATGACTTTGGGACAGACTTTTCACTTGAAATCCTTATTCCATGGATGCAGACAGCAGCAGATACCACAGAAGCTGTCAGTGTAGACTACTGGCTTAGCCTAGACGAAATTGAGTTTGAAGAAGGTATAGAAGATGCAGATGATAGTGGCATCACGCTAGGCATGTATCGCATAGAAGGCACTGCAGGTGACAGTAGAACCGAAATTCACAGCACCACCATTGAAGGTCAGTATTTTACTAATGCCTTTTTTGATACTGCCTCCCTTTTTGCGGATGCACAATCACCTGTGATTGCCTTTCCCACTGACAGTGACTATCTAATTTACACATACAGTGAGACAGATGGCTTTAGCAGGGTAAAGCTATTTGGACTAGCAGAAGAAGCTGATCCTAACGCCTCTGTGCGAGCCATGATAGCTGGCAATCACTTTATAGTAGCGCAGATCTCGAATAACCTTGAAGTCTGGTCATTAACCTTAAGTGACTTCGAAGAGCGTGATCAGCTACGTCTAACTGACTAGTACTGACTGCTAGCAAGTAAGGCGAAGTTTGCTTGATTAAATCGTGTATAGCAAAGGGGCAGAACTTAAGTCCAAAGTGACTCAAGTTCTGCCCCTAGCAAGGCTTGATACAAGATAAGGTTACTGCAGGAAGAACCTACCCCTCTTCCCCTTCTCCCACGTTGTTGTCTTCATAGTAATCCATGTCAGGCTCTAGGTCATTGTCTTCGTTGTACTGGATAGAGTCATCTTCAGATTCAAACTGATCTTGCGCTAGGTTCCACAAGTCTACGCTACCACTGACTGTATCAATGTTGATAAAGCCACCAGGACCGCTTATTATGTGATCCCCAATTCCACGAAAGAGTGTTTCACCGTCCTTTGAGATGTGTCCGCTAACGGTATTGACCTCTATTCTAAAGTCATCAAGATTGGCAATCTCTGCTGTTGTTGAACCAGATATTTGAGTAACCCTAAAATCTGAAAGTCTACTATCGCGTACTGTCGTGTTTCCGCTAACACTGTTAACTCTTAGGCTACTTGGTGTAAGTACACCTAGGTGTTCGACATCAATGCTTGCGCTTACAGCATCGATGACTAGATTATCAATCTGCACGCTTTGCTTTGTCTGAACATCGACCTCGCCGCTTACTACCTGCAAGTTGACATCCCTAAGTTCAACTCCTTCAGGAACTCTTACTACAATGTCATCCGTTGAAGAAGCTTGCATCCACCCAAAGTCCGGGAAGAAATGTACTCTTCCACGTATTCTATACTCGATTGAGAGCCTTCCGTTTCGAACAGATACATCGTAGTCATCTACATTTTGCGCATCGATAGAGTAGGAAACGTAGTTAGCATCAGAAGATCCTTCGCTTGCGGGAATAAGTAAGATTCTTGCGTTTACTCCTGTTACAGATATCGTGTGGATGTCTTCACGAACCACATCAGATTTAGAATCCGTCACACCAGGGGCATTAAGCGGAGTCATGCCTCTATCATAGAATGTGCCTGTTCGTACATCGACAAATCGTAGAGGTATAGTACTACTGATTACATTGCCACCTAGTGCTACACCAATGCCAGCAAGTCCTAGTCCTATCAGAAACGCTGCCAGTATAAGCACCCATACTGTTTTAACTGCTGCTTTTGTAGACATTTGTTATGCCCCCTTTCTAGTCTTAAACCTACGCAGAAGATGTGATCCGCCACGTGCTGCCCCATTAACAACGTGCTTTGCCATCCATACCATGACAATCGAAAGCGCAGCACCAAAGGCAGTTAGGGCAAGTCCTGTTCCAATAGTTGCAAGTCCTGTAGCAAAGTGCGAGAAAAGAGTGACGAACCCTATCCCCAGATAGACTACTCCCCCTATAAAAGTCGCAATTGCTGCGATGAAGAGACTGAAAACTACCAAGAGTGCCGTGAGCAATAAGCTAAAGATAAGCATAATCAGCGAAAATGCCAACGGGAGAGTAATGGGGGCTGTAAGAACTCCAACAACAGCTATCCACACCGCTGTAAGACCACTTTTAATTGTCTTATCCTCACCCGTAGTGCTTGTGTACACATGGTCACCCAGTATTCCTGTCGCAATCTGTGCAGGGCTTCCCAGCTCAGCTATCGCGGCCGCCTCATTCTCTGGGCCCGCCTCTGAAAGATACTCATCATAATAAGCAATGGCTGACATTGCCTCTGGTTCCGGTAAAACACTCAATCTTTGACGGAGTTCTGCCAGAAAGGCAGTCTTTGTCATCGCTTGCGTGTTATCTGCATATTTCGCAGTCATTATGCTCTCGCTCCTTCCTGCCCGCTTAGGGGATTGGTTTGTCTGCTGCCTTGGCTTTCATCCTGTGCGCCAGTCGCTGTTGACTTTTCCTTAATGCGCTGCATTTGTCTTTCGGCGTTCGCCTCAGTATCTGCAGCCTCTACAGCAACTGCCAAGGCAGCTTTTTCCTCAGGGGTGAAATTGAGCAGCGAGTCCACGCCATCCTTGAAAGTCCCCCATGATGTCTGAATGTTTCGTAGGTGTGTGTGTCCTTCGTCAGTAATGCGATAGTAGCGACGATTTCTGCCACTGTGCGGTTGATCGTAGGTTGTAACCATTTGATCCTTTTGCAGTCTGCGCAGTACAGGATACAGCGTTGATTCTGAAACAGGAATAACCTGCTTGATGTCTTGCGTCAGACTATATCCATAGGCATCTTCACGCGCAAGAACTGCCAAAACACACCCGTCTAGCAAAGCTGAACCTAGTTGAAACATACTTACCTCCAATCTGTCTGTCTTAATCGAAATCGAATACATCTTTTAAACTTTGTAGTTCTTAACAGCTGTAGTGGCGCGGGTGGCTGTTTTATTAAGTGCATTTCTGCATGAGCGAGATGGCAGCCACCCACATGTTCATTTTCTGGCTCGCGTAATACTATATGACATATAATATACACTGTCAACACTTATTATAAGAAAAATAATTTATTTTTACTTCTGCGTCTTTTGAACGCACTTTCTATCTATTTATAATCTGATGCAACCTACCCACTATTTGAAACGTATTATGTATAGAGGCTTATTAGTGGTACCCGACAAAGTCTTTGTTAAGGATGAGATATGAACATGACGACAGAAGTTTGCAGTTGCGACTTGTCGCCAACTGCCCTCGTTAAGCGGCATAGCGCCCGTGTATTTCGTGCGGTAGTGGCTACTTGCGGTTCGCGTAGCACTGCTGATGACATAGTACAACGTGTCTTTCTACAGCTGGTTCGAACACGACCAACCTTTGAAAACGATCGCCATGCAAAGGCCTGGCTTTTAAGGGTAGCGATCAATTGCTGTAAAGATTTACACCGCAGTGTCTGGCAAAGCAAAGTAGGTTCTCTTGATGAAATACAGGAAAACCAAGCAAGTACCAGAGAACTTGTGGCAGAACACACTGTCCTGGCAAGTTCTGGTGGCAGCTACAGCGCAACAAGAGAACATCATCCAGAGGAGGCCTTTGAGAAAGCAGAGCAGCAAAAGACTGTTCTTGAAGCTGTTGCAGATCTGCCACCTAATCAACGCAGCTGTATTCACCTTTTCTACTTTGAGGACTTAAGCATTGCTGAAATTGCTGAAACCCTTGAGCAGCCGGCGGCAACAGTGAAGTCTCATCTACATCGAGGACGCGCACAATTACAAACAATTCTAGGTGAGGAGTACGATTATGAAGCCTAAGAACTTTAGAGATACCTACAAGCATGAAATGGAAGAGATACAGCTAGACGATAAGCAACTAGCCAGTCTACTGAGTGCGATAGAGGCGGAAGAATTGACGCAAGGTCAGACGTATTCTTCTGTAACTACTCCAGCCACAGAAGAAAGAGCTTACTCCCCTACTCCTGCCTCTGCCCCTGTTAAAAAGCAACGCAAGCGCTTTTGGAAGGACTGGAGTACAGCGGGTCAAGTTGTAACCGTCTCTTCTGGACTAGTAGGGGCTACCGCAATGCTGTTCTTTGGCGTTGTTGCCTGGTCTGCTATGTCTACCCTTTTCTTGCCCGCTACCGTAAACTCTACCCTTAGTGAACCTTTTGAACTAGGAGAAGCAGCGCAAACTGAGTTACCCCTTGAAGGAATGGTAGCCCTTATTCCTGCTGATAATGACTATACCAACATCTATACAACCCTTGAGCAAATACACGAACGTGATATGCGTGAACTAGAAAGAAGCAGAGCAGAAGCAGAGCAAAGGCGTGAAGCTCAATTGCGAAACGATTCTTCACGCAGCTTCTTCAGCTTCTTTGGAAATGACTCAGATGACATGGCAACAAACGAAGAGCCCCTTTCAGAGGACATGGCCCTAGATAGTGCGGATAGTTTCGCGCCTGAAAGTGAAATGTTCTTTGAAGATGATGGGGGCAGCTTCGGAGGGGCAAGTTCTCGTGACAATCCTGACTTTTCTGATACTAACATTCAGGTACAGGGCGTGCAGGAAGGTGATATCCTCAAAACTAACGGTCACTATATCTATGCGCTTAGTACAGCAGGACTTACGGTTATAGAGGCAAATGCAGGAAATCCACGTGTTCTCTCGACCTTAGCCTTTGATGATGCCCACGGACCAAGCTTTCGCCCAGGAGCACTCGAAAGACAGGGCACTACAAGTCCGCGAAGCACAAGAAGCGCATCTGCTGCAGGAAGTGAAAACATCTATTCTAAGATGTACCTTGAAGGGGATCGACTGATTGCCCTATGGGCTATTACCAATGACCCCATGACAAGCGTTCATTTTCCAGAGATGGCAGGGGTAGATATTTTTGATGTCAGTAACCCTGCAAGCCCCCGCTATCTAACGAGCTTTTCACTGGGTGGAAACCTCGTAAATTCACGCATGATTGGGGATGTGCTCTATTTGGTTTGCACAACCTATATCGATGATGCACGTCGTGAACGCGGTCGCCCGGAAACCTTTATCCCTTTTGTTAACCATGACGATGAGACCATTCTTGCACCTGCATCACACATCCGCATTACCCCAGAAACACGAGAAATGCGGGCAAAGTATACGCACATTGTAGGCATTGATACTTCGCGTGGAGGTCGCCTTGTTTCACAGGCTGCCCTTTTGGGAGGAAGTGATGACCTTTACATGAGCACAGATAACCTATTCTTGCTTTCTGAAGGACAGATTCGCAAGCCTGCAAGGGGTGCAGATATCGTAGGTAACGCAACCACCGTAACACGAGTCGGACTAGACGCAGGATATATTGATATAGATAACTCACGCCGTTTACCTGGTATCGTGAACAATCAATTCTCACTGGATGAAAAAGACGATGTACTGCGCATTATTACTACTTTCACCCGCTGGGAAGACTTCAGCCAATCAAGAAGCCAGGGTAGCACTGGTCGCGGCAGTACTGGCTGGGATTCGGATGATCTTATCACCGAAGAGTGGGAGCCCACTTCTAGCGACTTCACTGACACAACTGTCTGGACTCTGGACGCGCGACTTGAGATCATTGGGATGATAGATGGCTTTGGTATTGATGAAGATGTCTACTCTGCTCGCTTTATGGGAGACATCGTCTACTTTGTCACGTTTAGAGAAATTGACCCCGTATACGCAGTTGATTTAAGTGATCCTGCAAATCCGCGCTTTTTGAGTGAATTAAAAATTCCAGGGTTCTCAGAATATTTGCACCCCTGGACTGACGGGATGCTCTTTGGCTTTGGTAGAGATGCCTGCGAAATCACAGGCATTAGAGGCGGTCTAAAACTAAGTATGTTCAACATCAGTAATCCTAGAGATGTTACAAGGGAACACTATCTTATTTTGGATGACTACCGAGACTCTGATGCAAGCAGTAATCACCGCGCCATCCTAGTGAGTCCTGAGAGAAATCTGATAGCCTTCCCTGCTGATGATTCCTATATGATCTACTCTTTCCATGAGCAGCGCGGCTTCGAACTGGTCGAAAGACTTCCCCTAATTAGTGAAGGGGACACCCCAGCACGAGGCCTTTTCATAGATGATATGTTCTACGTATTTGAACTAGGAGACAGCCCAAATGTCGAAGTATTCATACTGCCTGACTTCCAGACATGGGACTTTCTCTGGCTTTAAATCTAGGTTGAGCATACGTAAGTAGGCGCTGCTGGACCTCCTGTTCTATAATGGTGTTCTTATCCAGAATGGAACAGGAGGACTACCATGAGAGATTTTCCCAAAATAGCCGCTCCGACCTTTATCGAAGATCCTGAAAACGCTGGCCCCTATGAGGCAAAGCATACCCCTCATATTGATATTGAAGTAATTGATGATATTGCAGAAGTTACCGTCACTGCTGGATACTACGTTACACATCCCAACGAGACTGGCCATTTTTTTGAATGGATAATGATTTATGCAGAAGGGCAACCCATTGCTCATTTTGTTGGGTCACCAGAAGTGTTAAATCCTACAATATCTGTGGAGATAAACCTGCCCCCAGGAACTGTTCTTGAGGCAATGGTGCACTGCAATCTTCATGGCACTTGGAAAACTGAAACAACAATTCCTGGAGGATAGCGAAGTTACACAAAAGGTCATACCTTATGAAATAGCTAGCTACGCTTTACGGGTAGGATGCGCTTTTCAAACTGGCTAGGGTCAAACATGAAGTACTGAACGCGGCCAGATGAAGTGTCCAGTGTATAGTCCGTGGCACCATAGTCAAAGCCATCAATAGCTGCCTGCAGTCTTTCCCCTACGGACTCGCACTCTTCTTCAAAATCAAAGCTGCCGTGTTCAAATACCAAATATTCTGCCTTTGGAACATCAATAAGAGTCATCTGCGGAGGAACCTCACCGACATAGTCAATGGGAAGCCTCACGCCATAGGCCTCTGCTTTCTTATCTCCTTCATAGATATGGGCCATTATATGACCATTGTACTCTGATGATCCAACTTCTGTAGCATCAAGCTTATCTTGAGTCTCATCAAGTAGCTCGCATATTGTGTCGCAATCACGACCAGGAACTTTTGCCTGTCTTTGCCAAAAGTCAAAATACCCTTTGCTTTCGTAGTCTTTAAGGTGAAGGAATTTGTGTGCCTCAATTGAAGTGAAGTAGATTTTTATTTCCTTTGTTGCTGTAACCATACCAATCTCTCCTAATCCTAGTAAGTATCTGTCAAAGGTATTGAGCTTTGTGCGCAGAACTACAGGACGTGGCGTAGTGCGATATTCACTAGGCGGCATACCGTAGGTCATCTTAAAAGAACGGCTGAAAGCCTCGTGCGAAGAGAATCCGTAGCTTGTAGCAATGTCGAGAATACTTTTGTCCGTATCACGAATATCAATAAGCGCAAAAGCAAGACGTCTGCCCCGCAGGTAGTCGCGCAGTGAAATGCCGGCCAGCTTTTTAAAACTGCGAGACATGTGATATTCGGAGTATCCACCTTTTTGTGCAAGCGTCTTAAGGGCTAGTCCATCGTCGTCACGATTCTCGATGCATCTATCAATGTCATCAACAACTCTTTGCACCTGTCTGTGCCACTCAAATTTACCTGCATCCTTGCCGGTTTCTTTTTCTTTCGCTTTGACTGTCTGTCTGGTTGCTGCTCTCTCTGTTTTAATCAAGCTCATTAACCTCCTATCAGATACAAAGTATAGGCTCATTCACAAAGTTATATTTGATTTTAGTTGCGCATTTATTATTGCGCATACGCTGCGCTACGGTATGATTGTTGCATGACTAAATCAATTACCTATCACACGACCCCTGTAGGGGAACTTGCCCTAGTTGAAGAGGGCGGCAGCCTCATTATCCTGGGCCTTGTCGGAGACGAGATGCCTGGGGACGTTGCTGAGTGCACCCCTGGACAAGAGCCTGAGGTGCTTGCGTGCACGAAGCAGCAACTAGACGAATACTTCGCAGGCGAGCGTCGTGACTTTGACTTGCCGCTTGCCCCTCAAGGTACAGACTTTCAGGTTGCGGTATGGGATGCCCTCTATGCAATTCCCTGGGGTGAAACACGCAACTATGGCCAGATTGCAGCCCAAGTCGGGAAACCTAAGGCTGCTCGAGCCGTTGGTGGTGCCAATAATCGTAACCCCATCGCCATAGTCATTCCTTGCCACCGTGTTATCGGGGCCAATGGCGCCATGGTAGGTTACCGCGGAGGGGTCGACATCAAAGAACACCTGCTAAAACTAGAAGGCATTATCTAACCTACAGGACTTGAGTGTTATGGGGTACGGACTACCTCTGCCCCAAAGGGTGCAAGGGATAACTTTGCCAATTTGAAGCACTGCTTGCCAAAAGGTATGCCGATAATGGTGATACAGAAAAGGACACCCAGTAAAAAGGCTTCCAAGGCAAGCATAAACCCGCCGAAAATTATCCAAAGAACATTGAGCAGTACAGACGGAGCTCCTCCGCCTAGTTCAACCTCTTTTTTAAAGGGGAAGAAAGCAACAGACGCCAGTTTAAAGCATTGCTTGCCAATAGGGATTCCAACAATCGTGACACACCAAAGTACTCCGATAAAAACCCAGCTTAGACCCATGGGTAAGCCCCCAAAGATAAACCATATAATGTTACCAAGTGTCTTCATGTTTCTGCCCTTTCCTGTCTGCCCACTAGTTTCGTTCTCTTACCATTCTACTTGAGGTCCAGGCTGTGAAACATCACTTTGCCAAAAATGAGTTCGCTCAAGTATGCTCGCTCAAAGTGCGCCCCTTAAGAATTCGATATACTTTACTTTGTTGGGAACAGTGCAATCACGAGCGCAAGAATCATCTAAGGACCCAGGAGCCCTCTATGAAGTATAAGTTAGTCCTCATTATTTCAGCCCTTTCGGGATTTTCAATTTCCCTCTGCATGCATTTCTATTTCTACCGAAACATTGATGGCCTCTTTATAAATCTTGCAGCAGTTTTTTTGCAGATTCTTATCGCACTGTTTTTAGTGGACTACCTACTTGATCGTAATGAAAGAGCCCAGTGGAAGGGCTTTGAAGAAAAAATGCGCAGAAAGATTGTCTCGCTTTCAAACTTCACTTTATTAGAAATTCGTGGAGTATTAGGTATGCGCCTAGATCAAAAATCAGCTGCAAGAATCTCAGAGATTAGTTCGCTAAAGGTCAATGAAAAGCTTTATGCCGACACGCGAAGCAAGGAGGATGACTTTGCTGCCTATTTGCAGGCCTTTTCCTCTGACCAATGGCGCGAACTCAATAGAGGAGTCCGTCTTATATCTTCTGAAGCAGAGCGGGTGCTTGTGCAGTACTTTTCAAAACTTACACCAAGACAGTTAGAATTGCTTTCAGAAATTCAAGAACATGCTGACCTTATTGTACTGTTCCCAGAGATCTTCCCTAACTTTGCTGGAGACTTAAAGCGCGACATAGCAGCAGGTGAGGCTAACTCTATTGCTCTTAAAGAACAGTTAGTCCAAAGAACTGCAGAACGCATGAAGCAGTTAGTTGAGCTAACCAACGAACTTATAAAAACTGTCTGACTATAGACGATTTTCCTTGGTCTCTTTGGCCTCTTTGGAGTCAGACTTCAGGGCTCTGGCACCAAGCAATCCACCTAAAAGAAGCAGTGCAGCAAGGACGATAGCACCTATGCCAGAACTATCTAGAGAAAGTCCTGTTTGAGGGGCGCCACTCCAGCTACTTTCAAAATCAAAGACACGGTCTTCGGTCATAGGCAGTACTGTGGTGTCATTACTTTCGACTACAATCCCCGCACTATCACTATCTACAAAGGATGCGCGGTGTCCTGGGTTAGGGGTCTTAATGATACGCAGATAACTATTAATCGAGACATTATCAAAAGTAATGTTCTGATCGTGTCTCAACACAAATTCTGCTGCACCGTTTTGGTCTAATTCTAATGTGCCTGTGACAGGAACATCAAACCCTGCCCCATCAAGGATGTACTCAATTGAGCCTTCTAGAGGGATCTGACCCTCTGCATCCTGATAGAGGAAAAGCGTAAATTCGAAATCTTCAAGCAGATTTGCAAAGTCCCCCGTCACGACCTTATTAACAGTCAAGGTAGTGCCCAAGTCACCTTCCATGAAATTGCCTATCACATGAGTGCTAGCTACTGCTCTTAGGATTAGTGGCAAATCGACTCCCCCCGCAATAAAGTCAAAGGGAACATCACTATTGTCAATATTTGCCTCATGCTCTCTAGTTCCAACTGTCCAATACTCAAAGAACATTTCTGGACTTGCATCAAAGCTTAACCTGATTCCGTCAGGAACAAAGGTGTTATCTGCAATGGGAAGTTCACTATTGCCTGCTAAAGTAGTAATCTTGCCATGTTGGTTACCCATAGCTTCATGAGTTACCCGCCAAAACTGTGGCCCTGATGCGTTAATATCAAAGTTAGTGAAAGCATGAGGGTTAACACGAACAACACTGCCGTCCCCAACAGGGCTTTCTTCAACCCAGTTTGATATACTTACTTCTGCAGGACTTATTCTGGGGTAGTTTGCCTCTGCCAAAGCAGTGTTTATTCTTGCGCCACTATGTGCTACATTTTCTGAAAGTACTACCGATGAATCCATGGTGACGTTAGACAAGTTAGCATGAACGACAAAAAGCCCGCCACCATCTTGTGCCCTGTTACCTACAAGCGTACCGCCCTGCATATTAAACTGGCCCGTAGTGTCAAGATAGACACCGCCGCCGTTACCCCTTAGTACGCTCTGTGAAGATGTGTTTGTTGCACTGTTTTGAGCGATGTTCCCACCTGTCATAAGGAATTGGGCGCCATTTATTACTTGAACACCTCCGCCGTTTCCAGACATTGATGTAGCAGCCGCAACCGTACCTGCTGCATGATTATTGCTAATTGCTCCGCTTTCCATAGCAATCCTACTATTTGCACCTGCAGCAAACACGCCACCACCATTGGACAGGTAAACGGCACTGACAATATGGTTAGCAGGAGCCGCCCCTGTTGCTGTTGCAATATTATCGCGGACCTCACCATCAACCAAGGTGAACTGAGCACCATCAAACACATGGACCCCTCCGCCATTTCCTGCAAAGATGGGCATTTGAGCGCCCGCTGCTGTAGGCACATTGTTGTTTGACCTTATCGCAGAGTTGCCATGGATGACCCCTCCCTGCATAACAAAACTTGTATTTGTGCCTGTTAGGTAGACACCACCGCCGTTTGAAGTGTTAAGCGCGTTAACTGCAGTAGCTGTGTTAGTAACGGTGCCCTCATTAGTAGCTATGTTGCCATGGATCTCTCCGCCGTACATATTGAAGCTAGAGCCACCTGTCAGGTAGATGCCCCCGCCATTTCCTGCACGGTAATTAGCACGGTTAGTCGTCGCCGCTATGGTAGTCCCTGTTGCTAGCCCAGAGGATCTGGTTCTAGAAGCGATATTGTCAAAGACACTACCGCCGTACATATTAAAGGTAGAGGCAGCACCTGTGACAAACACAGCACCACCATTAGAGGTAACAATTGCATTAGTTGCAGTAGGTGCTGCCGAATTTGCACCAAGGCTTGCACGATTTTGGAAGATTTCACCATCATGCAAATTGAAGGTGCCTCCATTCTGTACGATTACGGCACCGCCACTAGCCCTTTGGGTTGGAGCAGTTAAGTTCTCGCCCCTGGCTAGGTTGTCCCTAATTGTGCCACCAAACATATTGAACCGCGCATTAGCATTCACATTCACAGCACCGCCCGAATTGCCTGCAGCATTGGTGTGCATGAGTGATCCAGGCATCATAGTGAATCTACCATTAGTTTGCACATCTATGGGTCCATTGTTGTCAGTTGAATTGTTCCTGATAACAGCATTATTGCTCAGTATGAAGTGTCCGCCGCCGCCCGTAGCAATACCTGCAACTGCACCATTTTCAATAGCAACGCCGCCACCCCTAGAGGTGCCTGTTTGTGATGCTATTGCCAAAGGTGCTGGAGGATTTGCAGGCACTGCTGCGGCCCCACTCGCAGACTTCTGCAAAATAATGTTGCGGAAAACAAGGGCACTTTGGTCCGTTCCGTTGCCGCGCAAGCGAAATGTCCTAGAAAGAGCAGTACCGCCATGAGTATCACTGATTACTGACTGACCACCTGCAGCCGTAGGATGATTGCCAATCACAACAACCGTTGCTCCCGGTCGTGTTCCAACTACCGTTGCATCAGTACCGAAGTTGCCCGTATTAATGTGGAACGGAACCATAATGTGGGTTACCGCATTAGCAGGAGCTGCTTGAATTGCTGCAATCAGCCTAGGATGAGCAGTGCCGACGGGTGTTGAGGCCAAAGTAACAACATTATCTGGCACGGCGTACCAAACGGCAGGATCGGCTATCTCTTCTGGGCTGAAGCTTGCCGCAGAAAAAGGTGTCACTAATCTGTTTGATGCGGATTCGTCTGCATCAGATAAATCAACTGTCGCGGTAGTTTCTAAAGTTTCGCTTGGTGCATGGTCGACTACCGTCGCAAGCGTCTCAAGATTAGACTCAACTGTATATTCAGAATCTGTTATTACATGCCTTTCGCGCTGAGCTGCCTCAAGTGCGCTTGCGTCAGGTTCATATCCCATGGAAGAAAGTGCCGCGAGCAGGAATGCTCCCAGCAAAAAACTAACTGACAGTACGATAGCTATGGTTCTTTTTGTCATAGAGTTTTTAAGGCTCATGTCCGGCCCCCTTCCCTTTCTTAGATTATTTAAATGCGTTAAGCACAAAGTGCTTAAGAAATGTACTTGGCTAGACTAAATGATACCCATCTATTATAGTAACAATTGTTTAAAAAGTCAAACTATACACTTTTACTATCATTTTATTGTTATGCAAAAAGTCCACTGTTTATGCAGTGGACTTTTTAGTTTTGCTTACGGGTTACCTTAGCGACTCTAAGTGATGTATTGCAGTCGCTGTGGTTCTATATTCTCACCTAAACTTGAAGGTGCGTATCCTACTCATCCTCTTAATAAAAGGCAACCTGATAATCAGCTAGGGTTTCTTCGTTATAAGTAAAGCGGGCAGAAAATAACCTTTCGTCTGTCTGCATCCATTTCCAAAATAATCTGTCACCCTGCCACAGATTAAGATCATCTATTTTGTCATTATCAACCCACTGAAGGGTTCCCTCATCACAGGGTGCTAGTTCACCAGTGAATCCATCTGCCGTGTAAACGAAAATAAGCATAGGGTCAGCCGAGCCGTCTACAGTAGTAAAAGTCACGAGTCCTCGCAGACGATAGTCGGTTAGCTCAAGGCCTGTTTCCTCTTGAACTTCCCGCATCAAACATTGTTCTGGAGACTCTCCTGATTCAAATTTACCCCCAATGCCAACCCACTTACCCTGGTTGATATCATCAGCCTTTTTATTGCGATACATCATGAGAGTCTGACCATACTGACCATCTTCGCGCTGACCGTCCAGAGGTTTACAGCGTTGAATATAGCATTCTGTGCAAAGTATCATCTTGCCCCCCACCAGACTCACGAAGCCTAAACCTTCGCTGCAAGTAACACATAAGACAGAGGAAAAGGTCCGCTATCATATACTTCAGTTACCATTCCGATATCGTAGCTGAACTCTTTCAGGGACTGGATGCGCAGTCCGCTCTGTGCAATGGCCGTAACAATATCACCCATGGTATGCGCGTAACTAGTCAGCGGTTGTGAGAGTGGCTTGCTGTCCCCCGTCATATACTCCAACCCGATAAGTTCAATCCAAGGCTCATACTTGAAGTACGGATACACTGCCCTGTCTAAGGCTTTCTGATCATAATCAGGCTCACCAGGCACTGCCAACATATTAGTAACAGGATGCCCCTCATTAATCAGTAGAATTCCGCTGGGCCTAAGAAGCTTTGTGACTTTCTGGAAGAGCAGATCCAGATTTTCAATCCAAGGTAGAGCCCCGATGGTAAAGAAGATAAAGTCAAAGGTATCATGATAACCATCAGGTATATCGAGAACATTACCGACAACGAACTCACAATTCTCAATGTTAGCTTCAGCAGTGATTTTTCGTGCTTGATCCACAATGTTTTCCGCTATGTCAAAACCAACACCGCGGGCAGCCCCTGACTGCATTAAAGAGAGGAGTTCACGACCATTATTGCAGCAAAGATGGCCGATTGTTTTGCCTGCGAAGTCCATACCCTTAAGTACATCCTGAACATCATTTTCAAAGAAAGAAAAGGGTTCTTCCTTTTGTAAACGACTGGCAACATCGTCACCATACCCTTCTTTACGAAGGTCGAATGCTTCCTCCCACGCCTGTTTATTTGTAGCTATATAGCTACCGTCACTTATCACTTTAGGTACTCTACTTTCCGCAAGGCTATCTGCCGATGATCATCTGTAGCTAGGTTAATGCAGGAATAGTGCCCAGGTGTCTGACCAGTGGAATATCAGACGCGCTGCAATATACCACCAGCCCAGCAGTCCGTGGAACAACATCCACCAAAAACTGCCATTTGCTAACCACGAAACAATCATGGCTACAACTCCACCAACCGTAAAAAGGGTTCCGCAACCACAACCGCAACCTCTGCGCCTGCGCGGGGACCAGCTTCTATAGTTATAGTTTTGACTGAGGTTGCTCATGATTACTCCTCTTCTTTGACTTGTTCTTCTATCTTAAGGGGAGACTCTTCGAGGTTCTTCTTCAGGATTACGCTTCTTATCATAGGCGATCACCGCTAAAGAAACCCCTGTTCCAAAGGGAAGTATGACAATACTTGTTAAGAGGACCCTCTTAAGCATTCCCATATGCATTTTTTCACAAACTTTGTAGATAGCGACCGCCTGAACAAGGCTCGAAATCAGATAAAAGAAAAGTCCCGCAGAGGCTCCCCCTACCACGTAAGGTCGCAAGTCTTCCCAATAAGTATGTAAGTCAGCTATTAAATATTCCACGTGTTAAACCTTTCGACATACGCAATTTAACCACATTAGAAAATTTCTTTGCACACTGTGTAAAATAAACTGATCCGAACTACCAAACTCATCAAAATTCTCACCCTTTAAAAACTGCACCCTTCCTTTTGGCGAGGTAGCCCGCAGTAAGCACAAGGCAGGTACTAATTAGTGCTCCTGCTGCAACATCAGAGAAGAAATGTACTCCTAGATAAACTCGAGATAAGCAAATGTTAGCAATAAGAAATACCAGCAGACTACAAAGTGAGAATTTCATCCACGGCTTAATCTCGCTATTGGCTATCATGAAAATCAGAAACCCATAAAACGAAGTCGCTGCCATTGCGTGCCCACTGGGAAACGAATGACCTGATTCAATAATGAGGGCAATGCCTGCATCAGGCCGTGGCCTGGCAATTAGAAGCTTCAAACCAACGTTGAGCAGAGCAGAGACAGCTAATGTACCCGCCAGATAAAAGCCAATCTGTCGCTTAACGATTAAGGCCCAGAGAATTGCCCCAACTGCAAACACAATCATGACTAATGAATTGGCTGCAGTAGTCACCAGTTTGAAGTATGTTGTCAGGGGATTTGATGCATAGTGAGTCAGACTACTATAAACCCAGCCATCCAAAGCATCCGTGCCGCCCGTCAAAGCTAAGCCAGCTAGCCCTGCAGCCACAGTTAAACACAGGCCAATCAGTATCCAGCGAGTTCTGTCTGTCATCGCTTTCATGATGGGGAGCTCCTATCTGCGGCGGCCTCGAGGTCTAGAAGTTGGCCTAGAGGGCTTCTTGCGACTACGATGCTGGAAAGGCTTTGGCTTTTCTTTGGCCGCTGACCTTTTCTTCGAGGGAACGATACGTCCCTCTTTATAGGGAAAATCTTCAAGATCCACTACAGATATAAGGCTCTTTGTCAAAAATTCTATGTCGCGGAATGCCGATATCTCTTCAGGGGCAACAAAAGTAATCGCGTCCCCCATCTGTCCTGCACGACCCGTCCTACCAATACGATGAACATAGTCTTCAGGGGATACGGGAACGTCGTAGTTGATAACAGTGTCGATATTGTCGACGTGGATACCACGCGCCATAACGTCAGTAGTAACAAGGATATCGATACGGTTAGTCGTAAAATCCTTAAGTGCCCGTGTGCGTTGCGGTTGACTGCGCCCACCATGAATTGCCTGACTTTTGATGCGGTTCTTGCCAAGAATTCGAGAAAGCATATCTGCCCTGCGCTTAGTGCGCGTAAATATGAGCGTCTTTCCTGTAGAGCGCTGACTTAACAAAGCCAGAAGCAGGTCGGCCTTTTGGCCATGCTCGACAGGCATGCATGACTGAGTTATTTGTTGAGCAGTTTCCCCTTTACGGGCAACTTCAACCTTTGCTGAGTCTGGCATGTACATGCCAACCATCTTGTTAATTTCTTTCCCGATGGTTGCACTAAAGAGCAGCTTTTGGCAGTCAGCAGGAACCATGCTAAGAATCTTTTTGACGGGAGGCCAGAATCCCATGTCTAGCATACGATCAGCTTCGTCAAGAACAAGAATCTGAACGTGACTAAGGTCAATTTTTCTGTCGTCAATAAGATCAAGTAGACGTCCAGGAGTTGCAACAAGTACGTCTACCCCACGACTGAGTCTTTCGAGCTGTGGCTTATACTTAATGCCGCCCACTACTGAGCGAACTTTGTATTGATAGGGCTGCGCCACCACTCTTGCGACCTTCTCAACCTGGGCTGCAAGTTCCCGCGTAGGAACTACTATCAGAGCATGAGGAATAGGCCTTTTGCGCGAGCTGCGTGTAATGCGCTGCATAAGTGGCAGTACAAACGCCGCCGTCTTTCCGGTTCCTGTCTGCGCGCAGGCAACAACATGCCTACCCTCAAGGACAGAGGGTATCGCCTGCTCTTGTACGGGGGTTGGATCTTCGTAGTTAAGTTTAGAGAGAGCCTTTAGTAGGTTAGGGTCAAGTCCCAAGTCTTCAAATTTTTTCATAAGGGTTAGAGTCTAGCACAGAGACACTATATGTCCTTTCCTTCAGCGAGAAAGCCATGTACCTTTGACACATTTCTATATTCGTCTTAGCCAAAGGACTCGTCTCCTCTTGTTGCTCTGGAAATTGTCCTAAAAATTCGTGTAGACCAGGTCATGAAGTTACTTCCGTCCTTAACCTTCTAAAAGCTCTTCGTAATCACCAGCAGTAGCCAGCGGTCCACTCTTTTCATGTAATTGCCTGAGCAGCTGTGATCTTCCCTCGCTGTCTTCTGTAGCTGCAGATAGCGCCTGAGCCAACTGGTCTATACTATCGTAATTTAAAGAATACTCTGCCACTTTTGCCTCATCAGATAAAGCAAGCACAAGCAACCCATTGGAGTAAGCAGTCTTTACCACCCCTAATATCTGATCCCCACTGTTAATATCTAGATAGATTGATGCCTTTTCGATTTGCGCCTGTACTTCTGCGTGCCCTACCACAGGCCTTAGCTCGAGATTAGAGTACTTGCCAGCAAGATCGTGCAGCTTCTTACTCATCTGAGTTAAGGCAGCGACAGAGAATTCTAGCTGAGGAAAGTTAATCAGCATCTCCCGCAGCACCCCAAGCATGGAGGTAACCGTCTTGGTTGATGGCAAAATAACCTCCGGAGGATGTAGCAGAAGCAATCCAATAGTCAGTACCTATTCTTGTGGGGGTATGCGCTGGAGCAGGAGAACCCCGTCCCCAAGCATACAAAGGACTACCAACAGGAGTAGCCTCAGCAGTCGACGCAAAACCAACAACCACAAACACAAAACTTGCTAAAACCACCATAAAAGCAAGAACACAGCTTGATGCCGTCTTCATAAAAAGATTCCGCACACTTATCTCCTAAAACCCAAATTTGACCTTACTCATCTGGTCAATGTATTGCTCACACATTAAACCCTGCAATAATATTGCATTTTGAGTATCATTTCAACGGATATCTTAGCAATTTGTGATGCATAGCCTGACCCATACGCCTCAATAAAAAGTAAAATATAGGCTGCTGCCTTAGACCCAAGTATGACCTCTAGTTGACTAGCAATCTGATAACAGCGGATGTCTTTTTTTCGCCCACAGCAAACTCCTAGCATTTATCAACATAATATATGGTTATTCCCACTCGACAGTGCCGGGGGGTTTGCTGGTGACGTCGTAGACTACACGGCTTACGGTGGGAACGGCGTCGGTGATACGCTGTGAGATGCGGTTCAAGACTTCGTGGGGTAGCTGGACGTACTCCGCCTGCATGAAATCATTGGTATCGACGGCACGCACTGCAATCACAGGATGGTAGGCCCGCTTGCCCTCGCGCACTCCTACGCTATAGGTATCGGTCATTACGGCAAAGTACTGGGCAGGACTAGCATCAAGGGCGTCCAGTTCTTCACGCACAATGGCATCAGCCACACGCAAAGCATCAAGCTTCTCTTTAGTGACCTCGCCTATACAGCGCACCCCAAGACCTGGGCCTGGGAAAGGCTGGCGATGCACCAGATAATCAGGTAGTCCAAGCGTAGTGCCTAACACGCGAACTTCATCCTTATATAACAACGACAAGGGCTCTACGAGACCTGTAAAAGCTAAGTCTTCTGGCAGGCCGCCTACATTGTGATGACTCTTGATATTTTCATGACCTTCTTTACCTGATTCGATAATGTCAGGATAGATGGTTCCCTGCGCCAGATACGGAATGTCGCCCAATTTCGCGGACTCTTCTTCAAAGACACGAATGAACTCTTCGCCTATGATTTTGCGCTTTTGCTCTGGGTCAGTAATCCCGCGGAGCTTATCCAGAAAACGCGCCTCTGCATTAATGCGGATCAAATCCAGGTTCTTGCCTGCAAAGGCCTCCTCTACCTGGTCTCCCTCATCCAGGCGCATAAGTCCCGTATCAACAAAGATGCAGGTCAACTGACCAGGAATCGCCTGACTAAGTAGCGCTGCACACACTGATGAGTCGACTCCACCTGATAGAGCCAGCAACACACGATTATTTCCCACCTGCTGCTGAATCTGCTCTGTTTGCTGCTTAAGGTAATCCTGTAGATCTAATTTCTCTGGTCGCTGCATTTCCTGTATCACCTTTCATACGAGTTGAGACATTTTTAAAATTTAATGAGTGCTCTAGATGCTCAGAATCAAGGAATGATACATGTTCTGTGAGGTAAGCGTAGTTACTACGTGTCCGAACAGGCTATGCATCATGACGCTGAGTCTGGGCATCTAGTGTGCTCATAGTTTGTCTGTTCCATAGCTGGGCATACTCCCCATCCTTCGCCACCAATTCCGCATGTGTTCCGTCCTCCACAATAGCGCCATCTGCAAGTACTACAATACGGTCAAGGCTCGCAACAGTCGACAGGCGATGCGCAACTACGATGGATGTTCTGCCTTGCATAAGGTTCTGCAGCGCGTCCTGTATCAGCTTCTCGCTTTCACTGTCCAGCGCAGAAGTAGCTTCATCTAGCACCAGGATTGGCGTGTCTGCCAGTATGGCGCGAGCAATGGCCACACGCTGACGCTGACCACCTGACAACTTTACACCACGTTCCCCTACAAAAGTGTCGAGCCCGTTGGGTAGCTCCTCGATAAATTCGAGTGCATTAGCCTTGCGTGCTGCTTCACGTACTTCTTCGATATCTGCATCAGGACGACCATAGGCAATATTGTCATGAATGCTGCGGTGAAACAGGAGGGGCTCCTGCGGAACATAACCCACCTGCTGACGCAGCGATACCTGAGTCACATCAGCAATATCCTGACCATCGATAGTGATCCTACCCTCTTGCAAGTTGGACAAACGCAGCAGTAGCGTCGTCAGTGTCGTCTTGCCGCTACCGCTTCTTCCAACAAGCCCTACGCGTTGACCTGCAGGAATACGCAAATCGAAATCGCGGAATACTTTATTCTGATCATCCGCATCAGAATAAGCAAAGGTTACATCATCAAAGTCGATGTCACCACGACCGACTTCAAGTGCAGGGGCACCTGACTTATCAGCAACAAGGCGTGGCTCATCGAGCATTGCTGTCATATCATGGGCGTCCCCGAAGGCTCGGTTCACCTGCGCAAGCGCAGATCCTATACGATTAAACTGCATGGTCAGTGACATGGTGTAGGAGAAAATCATGACAAGCGATCCCGCAGTAATACCAAACCAAGCGTTCCCGCCTGTGATGAACAACACTACTACCATCATAATCACAACAGTAAGTGCACTGGTAAAAATTTGACGTGTCGTTGAAGACCACATGCGCCTTGAATCTGCGGCAAGGACTTCCTTATTAGCCTCCTCGAAGCGTCCGAATTCATACGTCTCACGGCCATAGGTCTTTACGGATAAAATATTCGTAACAATGTCAGATAGCACCCCTGACAGCTTATTTTGTGCATTTGCAGCAACAGCATTCAGCGGCAAAATGCGCTTGAAAAGCATATTAGCCACCACCACATAAATCGTCAGCAAAATACTTAGTGAGGCTACATACCAGGGAACTATCGGCGTCAGTATTGCAACGGTGAAAATAGCGGTAGCGAAAATTGCCAGCCAGGCATAGACAAAGACCTCTATGAGTGTCGAGTAGCCGTTAATGAACTTCGTAGTCGCTGATACCAACGAACCCCCGAACCGGTTATTGTGAAAGTTCATAGATTGCTTGCTAAGCTGCTCGAAAGAAATCGTGGCGAGCTCATAGTTAGCGCGCAGCTGCAGCTTCCACACCGACCAGTCCTGCAGTTTACTGCCCGCTTGCCCTATTAGGTTCACAACAAGAAAAATCAAAATGTAGGGACCAAAAACAGTGAAGACCTGGTCTGCTGCTACAGGATCAGCCGAAACACGGTCGATAATGCGCCCTAGCATTAGAGGGTTAATGAAAGACAAAAAGAATATGTAGCTTACTGTCGACACAACAGCCAAGATAAACATAGGCAGCTGCATCCGTGTAACCTTCCAGTAATAATACAGGCTACGTTTAGTCATTGAAGGCTTCTGGTCGTGCGGCTTTTGTTTCTGCCTTTGCTCTTGCTTCTGTGTCTTTTCTTTTTCTTTGCTTGTCTTGGCTTTTTCTGTCTTAGAACTCATTTGTGTATATCTACGCTGCGCTCTCTTGGTGTCTCAAAGTCTGCCAGTGCCTGTGAACTAATGCAAGGGCTTTGTCAGCCATTCGAGATTATCCCACTCTTCAGCAGTCGTAACCACCCTAAAAGCGTCCTCAAAAAATTTCGTCATCACTTCCGCAGGCTCAAAGCCTGCACCTGCAGTAGTAGCCAAAGCACTCAGGGGTAAAAAGAACTCACCTTTCTCTTTGCTAAAGAATGCCTCTTTTGGGCTTACATCCTCTGAGCTTAATTCCTGAGTAATAAAAGGATAGGCCATTACGAAAAGAGCAGGATCCGGGGCACTGGGGTCACCTGGCCAAAAACCAAACTCTACCAGCTGTTCATCAAAAGCGGTCTCTTCAATAACGCCCTTTCCAGGAAATGGCTTTGGAGCCCCTGAAAACAATACCGTAGTAAGGTCAAACGTTCCCCAAAACAACGACGGAGCAATCTTCTTTCCACGATATGCAGAAGAAAAACGCGTCAAGGCATCATGTGCCACTAAACACATCCTGAAATAATCCTTTGCAGCACGGTGGTCGAAATCAACGGCTTTTGTCTGCTTATCAAAGTCGTCAGTAAGATATACCTCTTGCGGGATTGTGCAGATCGACGCAGAATGTTCCACATGGCGGAGGGCGTCCATAAGTTGCGCATAATAATCAGCCACGGACTGTCCGTCAACAAGAGGAAACTGGGCACACTCCCCCGAAGTGCTGCGCACTATAACACACGCCGCTAAAACATCGACCGAGACTTCGACGCTTTCTGCGCCACCAGGAATGAGTCCCGTAGTAAAACCAGAAGCGGTAATATGCAGCACGCAGTGCTTCCATTCCGGCTGAGGCGGCATCTTTGCCAATTTGACTTTTCCCAGCATCTGCAAAATCATATGAAGCGTGTCGCAGGTGTCTTGCCAATCACGATAATTTAATACATTCATGACAGTCCTCTCTTTTGCCCTGAGTTGCGTCCTGAGTATACTTCAAAACATTATCTCTTATTATACAGGGGTAGTTGTGTCACAGAGGCACGCATTATACAAAGGCTGAGCTATCCCCTATAATAGCGCGAGTTAGTCGTGTATGCGCATTACTTACTGTGCGCACGTGCAACAACACGTACACCAATGTGCAAATCGTGCACGTGTACCTAGGTACAAGTCATGAAAGGCTCCCCCTTTGTTTTATTTTTTGTCATTGTTTGCTGGCCTACTTATCACAGCACTCATCGCCAGCAATGGTGGTCTTTCTGCGCACTATGGCATCTATACGGCATCAGTAATTATCCATATAGTTGGCCTGATTGCCATGACGATTGTCCTGCTTATTCGCCGTGAATCCCCTTTCGCACATACCGCTGCCTGGATCCTGTATATTGGTGGAGGGATTGGGGTTCTGACGACACTTTTTAATAACTTTGCCTTTGGATTTATTACGGTCTCTGCGCTTTTGGCACTTAACCTGCTAGGACAAAGCGTTACTGGTTTATTGGTCGATCAGTTTGGTCTTATGGGCATGGTAAAACATCCCTTCCATGTACGTAAGCTGGCTGGCCTTGCCCTAGTTGTAGCGGGAATTATTGTGATGATTGACACCTTCATACTTATACCAGTGCTTATCTCTTTTGCTGCTGGAATTTGCATAGTACTTTCACGTACGATAAACGCAAAACTATCAGAAAAATCCAGCGTCTACGTGAGTACTTTCTACAATTATGTTGTGGGACTAAGCCTGTCTTTAGTCGCACTGCTTATCCTAGGCCAGGGTGAGTTGGGTACACTTTCCCAGTTGTCACTTTCGCTTGATCCTCTTATCTATCTAGGAGGGCTGTTTGGGGCAGCTGTTGTGCTGATTAGTAACATCACTGTGATGAAGGTATCAGCCTTTTATCTGACCCTGCTGATGTTTGTTGGGCAAATATTTTCCGCCATCATATTTGACATGGCGATTAGTCAAACCTTTGAACCCCTGCTGTTGGCAGGTGGAGCCCTTGTTGCCCTAGGGCTTATTGTGGATTTACTTATCGACAGAAAGTATCGACCGCAGGACTTACCTACTAACTAAACTGGAGTGACCTGTCTAAGCTTGAAAGAAGTTTAAAGCTTTTGTTCAATATACTGAACAAAAATGTTCACTATATTGAACATTTTGCTGTGCAGAAAATATATCTTCAAAGATAGGTACTACTGCGGGAAGCCCAATTTGGCGCGATGGTGCGCTATACTAAACAGTAGTAGTTCTACACATAATCTACACAATACTGCTTAACAGGACTGCGGAAGGAGCCTCATCATGAGCCGAATCGTTGTTGCACTAGGTGGAAATGCGCTGGGCTATACGCCTGAAGAGCAACTGGAGCGCGTACAGCACACCGCAAAAGTCTTGACCCCTCTTATCTTGGCTGGACATAACCTAATCATCTGTCACGGCAATGGCCCCCAAGTAGGCATGATTAACCTTGCTTTTGAGGCTGGCGCAGAAGCAGGTACTACTCCCCAAATGCCTCTAGCAGAATGCACAGCGATGAGCCAAGGCTATATCGGCTATCACTTACAAAACGAAATTGATGCAGAAATCGAACGTAACGGGGTCAGCGGCATTCCCGTAATCACCATGCTGACGCAAACAATCGTGGATGCAGATGATCCAGCCTTCGAAAACCCCACAAAGCCCATTGGCCCTTATTATAGCGAGGACAAGGCTAGGGACCTTATGAAGGGAACAGGCGATACCTACGTAGAGGACTCAGGACGCGGCTGGCGCAAAGTAGTAGCCTCCCCCAAGCCTATAGGCATCTATGAAAAGATTTCCTTGCAAACACTGTTCTACGCACGCGAAGTAATCATCGCTGGTGGTGGCGGAGGAATTCCCATCGTAAAACGTGGACACCGCTATGTGGGAGTTGATGCGGTTGTGGATAAGGACTTTGCTGCAAGTAAGCTAGCAGAACTGATTGATGCCGACTACTTCATCATACTAACGGCTGTAGATCAAGTGTCCTTGAACTACGGCAAGCCTGACCAAATTGATTTGAGCGAGATTACTGTGGACGAAGCGCGCAAGTACATTGCAGAAGGCCAATTCGCACCAGGATCTATGCTGCCAAAAGTGGAGGCAGCCATATGTTATGCCGAAGCAAAGAAAGGTCGCAGTGCGATAATCACCAGTCTAGAAAAATCAGCTGATGCGCTGGAAGGAGCAACGGGGACAAAAATCGTCTGCCCCCATTGCTAAAGCCATTGTTAGGTGTTAACCATCAGGCGTTGCTCAATACCTTGATGAACGTCAATCACTAGATACTGCCAAAGTACTGCACTGACCTTGCTACCACATGAAGCCATACGGATTCATGGTTGCGTAGTTTGCAAGATCGGATAAATACGAAGCTATGATGCAGCAAGCAATAATAGGCACAAGAATCAACAATACATAACCCACAACAGTACCCCTTGATAAACGTCCTGAGTCTGTCGTAGATACTGGTGCCGGAAAAGCACCTGCTGCGCCTACTGTAGAAGCCTGACCCACAGGCTGCTGCGCCATGGGCTGTCCTGTCTGTGGACAGTACCGTGTGGCAGGCTGCGCCTGCTGGGTGTCTTGCTGTCCGTAAGTTGCATTCTGACCATAAGGTGCTGGTTGCTGTGTCTGCGGTTGTCCAAAAGCATTGTACTGCTGTGGCTGCATCTGTGGCTGGTGCGGAGAAGCCTGCGCCTGCTGACCAAATGGCTGCATGCCTGCTGGCACGCCTGCTCCCGCTGGATAGCCAGTAGGATAACTACCAGAACCTGCTGCCCCCACTGCAGGAACTACTGGTTGATATATTGAGTCATCCAGTGCAAGAATCATTCGAAAAATCGGTGACAAGAAAAGAAGCCCGAAGGTAAAGCCAAGCCCCTTTCCAAAGGAAGTGGATATTCCGTGCAAAATTCGTCCGTAAAACACAACCGACACAATAAGTAAGGCAAGCCCAATAAATAACAGAAGAAAGCCTACTAAGATGAGGCCAGCCATGCCCCCTGGATTAAAAGAAAGAACCGCAATGACGAACATCACGAATCCTATGCTCATGATGACCCCGCCACCAAGGCCAAAGCCAAGCCACATCCAAAACCAGCTTGAAGGGGACTTTCCGACCTGAGTCTCTGTCCATTCGTGGTAGAAAGGAATAACTGCCTTCCACCATTTCTCTCCCGCTTTTTCAAAGATAAGTGCTGTGGCAACAATTGCTATCAGCCACCACCCCCACGAGAAAATATTAAACATAAGGTTCCATTGAGGATTCATCCACAGTGGGCTGGTTGCGTCATAGTACGTCCACGTATTGGTTGCGTTCTGCATCATTGATGGACAGATACATAATATTGAGTGCATGTTGGTGCTCCTTCAGGTGCCTATATAGAAATCACTGTCTTCCATTATAATTGAATACAGGATGCAAGCTCACCGACTACTTGACGAAGGGTCGTCTAGTGATGTTTGACAAAACAAAACCTACAATAGAAACAGGTCTTGGCAGACTTAGATGGGTAATTCTGGGTGTGGTCCTGACCCTCACGGTAGGGGCAGCAATTATGCTTGCAACAGGTGACCTGAGACCCGTTGCTCCAGAAGTTGAGATTGCGGTACAGACTCCGCCATCTGAAACTGAAGAGACAACCACTACAGAGGTAGAGCCTACGCCTGAGCCAAAAATGCTGGCCCGGTTCAAAGATTTGTATGCCCAAAACTCTGATCTGGTGGGTTGGATTCATATTCCTGGAACAGGAGTTGACTATCCCGTACTGCAAAGTCCTGAAGATGACTGGGACTTTTACCTAAGTCACGACTTCTACCGTGAAGCAGACTCACGCGGAATTCCCTACATCTGGCCGCAGCAGCAAGGAACAGATAATGACCTGCTGTTTGTATATGCGCATAACCTGCCTGGCGGATCAATGTTTTCTGAGGTGGCCCAGTACCGTGACCGTGGCTACTTTGAAGATCATCCTATGATTGAATTCTCAACCCTTTATGAAGAAAGGCGTTTCGAAGTAGCCTTCGTCTTTTATGTTTGGTCAAGGGACGATGTGGGCTCATACTACTATCACCCCGATACAGGAACTGAAAATGCCACACCCTTCCCCTATCTATTACACGAAGGATGGCAAAATCAGGAAGAATTCGACTACTTTATAGAACAAAACAGAATCCATGCCCTTTATGAAACAGGCACAGAAGTGACCTATGGAGACCGCATGCTAGCGCTATGGACCTGCGCAACTACAGGTGCAAGTGATTTGCGCTTAATCGTTGTAGCCGTAGAAAAGCAGGGCTAACAAAAGTAGGCGCATGGGGCACGCAAAACAAAAGGGAGAGCACGCAAATAAAAAAGACCCTCCGCGATTGGGAAGGTCTTCAGATTTCTGATGGTACCCCATACGGGATTCGAACCCGTGATCTTCAGCTTGAAAGGCTGACGAGATAACCGCTACTCCAATGGGGCACGTAAAGCGGACAACAAATAATAGCGCATATCTAGCTGATAGGCAAGGCTTATTTGTAAGCTGCCAGAGCTAACGCTACTTGATGTTGTGATTGAGGTGTATTCAGTGAGCACAAAGACATCCCACCGCTTCTACGCGCTTGCTGCTGCAGCACCGGCAGCTGAAGCAGCCATAATTGCCATCATCACCGCAATCTGCTGAGCGATAATGATATTGATTGTGCTAGATGTGGCAGAAGCAAGCACAGCATCGTCTTCTTTTTGGAGACATTCCTCGGCATATACTGAAGAAATGATTGCTGTTGAAAAAAGTAGGCGCTCTTGACCGGATAACGCACGGAAGCCTTTTTGTGTCTTCAGATAGTCTTGAGCCGCTAAGATATCATCGATAAGAGCAGTCTCACCAACAGAAAGCAGTGAAAGAATCCCCAGCACAGGCAGGGTATATTCCTTATCAAGTCTTATCCTTTGCTGCCTTAGAGCTTTATTCAGGTTAAGCAGGCAACCTAAGGCTTCATCGGATTTGCCTCCTAATGCCAACACCTGCGAAAGAGCTTGCACGGTACTGCTGCCTGCCCTTTTAAACTCTGGCTTAAGTTGCTGGTAGAGCTGCTCAACACGCTCTATCCCGACTGGAGGAGTGATATCTGATAGAGCAAGCATCACCGAAAAGATAGAGTCATCCTGTCCTGTTAGGAACCACCAACGACCCTTCATGCCATCATGAAATGTCTTAGCGCGATCAGCAATCTTTTTAAAATTGTGCCTTTCTGTGTCTGTTGCAATAAGAAAAGCAGCTATCGTTAGCTGGTCAGAATTGGAGAATTTTGCTTTCCTTAAGCGATCATGCGCAAGCAGAGTGTTGGCGAAGAGGTGCTTTGGGTCACTATCAAGGGAAAGTTTTGCAGAAATAGCCAGAGAGGTAATTCCCCTGAACTTCGAAAACAGTTTAGTGTTACTTCTGATAAGCTGACAGGATTCTTTAACAGCCTCAGCGTCGATAGACCTATCTTCAAGCGCGTATATCAAAGCCATCAAACGTCCCGTTTGACCGCCGCCCCCAGCCCACCTAAAAGCGCTTCTTGCTATCTGACTGTTTTCGCTAAAAAGAACAAGCCTGTCGGTGATAGACTGCTTCATTGCTGGGGCTCCTAACTTGCCATGTCTTAGACCAAGCCTTAATGATACACGAGCTACCTACTGCTGGCTTGACATAGATACCTTACTAATAATGTCAATAATTTATTCACATGTTTGTGTAATTTCGTTCATGAGACAGCTTTGTCGAACAGTTCAAGCAGGACTTGGCTGAATTTCAGCTACACTACAAAGCTGTGAGTAAATGAGAATTTAACTGGAGGAGCGCAGAATGCACACGCATTCTGAAAATGTGATTGAGCATGGGGGTATTTGGTATGGCAGGAATGTCTGGCGATAACGATCTGGGTAGTGTAGCAGGCGGCGCGGCTGGTGGAGCCGCAGGTGGTGCAACTGCAGGCGGCGCTGGAAGCGTAGCTGGTGGAGCTGCCGGTAGTGCAGGTGGCGGCGCAGGCATAGCTGGGCCTGTAACAGGCGATTTCAGCACCCTAGGGGCATGGGCGGCATTAATGATTGCCTCTGCAATAGGTGCAACTGCAGCTCTTTTCTTTCTAACAAAAGGTGATAAATTCACCATCAAGCAGCGACCCATTTAGCGTATGCAGAAATTTGCAGCGTAACCGAAGGGTGCCTGCATCAAATTTGACAAGTAATCGGGAGTTTACACAAGCGAAGTCTCGATTGCTTGTCTTTTTGTCTAAAGTCTACAGATTTTCATAAAATATGAAGAGCATACATCATGAGAATTAATAAAAGTGTCGGCACGCTCCTAATAATACTTTCCCTTATGCTATATGGAGCTTTTTTGTACTTAGTGAATCCCACACTGGGGAACAATCTAGTTCGAGTAATCTGGATTTTTAGCTATGCCCTTAGCGTAATTGGCATGATTTCTTACGTCTTTCATCGCCCCCCTAATGATTACCCAATTCCTGAGGGAAAAATCATCTGCATTGTTCCTGCCTACAACGAGGAAGCAGTCCACCTAGACAGCTGCATACAATCCTTGCTACAACAAACCCACCCTATTGATAATATTTATGTCATAGACGATGGGTCAGGATCCCCCGTCAACCTGAACAAATTCGGTGATAAAGTTGAAGTGATTCGTCTAGAGGATTGCACGGGAAAGCAGAACGCTATTGCAGTTGCACTGGATGGTGACAACACATGCGAAGAAAGGTACCTTGTAGAAGATTCTGATGTTTTTATCGACAACCCAACCCCCGCGGAAGCCATTGGTGGCCTCCAGGAACAAATTGGACTAGTTCCCCTAGAAAAGAACGTTGGGAAGCGTTGCGCTCAAGCAACAGTACTGGATGTCATTGACACGGAAGAATACCCTTTCTGCCTAACAGTAGACTCTGATTCTTATCTGACTCCACGCGCGTTAGAATACATGATGAGAGAAATGTATAACCCTCACATAAAAGCCTGCACTGCCACCGTACTTGCAAGAAATTACAGCGAGAACCTTCTTACAAAAATGCAAGACTTCAATTACGGTCTAGCCCTTTCAATCACACGCAGTTCAGCAAGAGCATTTGGCCTACTTGATACAACTGCTGGGGCTTGCTCCCTCTATAGGACAGAAGTTATGTCTTATCATCTCAAGGATTACTTAGAGCATGGAGAAAGACATCCCTATGGGGATGATCGCCGCATGGCACTTTATTCTTTGATGGAGGGACATGGGAAGTACGTGCCTGAAGCCATTGTCTACACAGAGGTTCCAGAAACCTTTAAGACCTTATGGAACCAAAGAATACGCTGGGCGCAAGGCGTATGGTCTGCTTTGCCATATTTTATTGTAAATTTAGGCGTGAGCAGATCTATTTTTTCACTTCAAACCGCCGTTTTAACCCTACTCTTTCCCATTGTTTTTCTTCTTATGATTTACTTCTCTATTGCTACATCTAGTCTGTACTGGATATTTCTTTATGTCTCATTCATGCTGTTAACCACCTACACCAGAGCCCTCTTCTATACTGTTTCTCGATTTGAAGTACTTTCATTAGCTGAATTTTTCGGCCCCAATCAAAGCAGGAAACGTATTCGTAGCCTTGAGCACAGAATCATCCTTCTCCGAAGACTAGCTGACTGGATTGTCATTTCCCCTTTATTTGCTCTTTTTATTCATTTCGTTCTTATTCCTGTTCAGTATGTCGCTCTCTATAGGCTCTTTACAAGAAATAAGAGCTGGGGAACGCGCTAAGGCAAAGGATTCAACTAGCAAACCTTGAGGGCTTACCTGCATAGCCAACAGTAGCTAGCAGATAGGGATAAGCCCTCAACATCGCTTCACGAAAAAGTAGGCAGAAAGGGACTGAGCGCGAGCGAGAAGGAACGCTCAGTCCATGCCTACCTACTTGCGCCCGCAAGCCGCAATTTGGGGTACTCCTATTGCTACTTTTGCTCTGCAGCCCTTACCTTAAGTTCACTTTCAAGTAACTCAAGCAGAAATGGGATGCTCTCTGCATTAACGTCAAATTGGAAGCATTTGAAGCGGCACTTTTGATAGTTCTCTTCCCCTATGGGGATGTCATACCCAATACATCCGTCCCAGCATGTTGGTGGGTTGTCCATGTTTTTGCAAGCAGCTACTTTAGATATCTGTGCCACCATACTTTCAGGTAGCCTATTCAGTACTTCAAGGTACTGCACATAATTAGCAGCATACACGCTTGCCTTAAAACTTTTTCTGCGAAGCATGAAGTTAAAGACACCTCTTCTTCCCTGCGTGTACTTCACTGAGAAGAGGTTTATTTTTGAAGAGCCAATCTTGACCTTACATCCTGCCTGCAACAATAATTCGTTTACCTCAAGAACAAAGTCCTTATATTGGTCGTCTACACCCACAAGAAAGTCCTCAAACTGGTAGCTTCCTTTTTCCATATGTTGTCTCCTAAATTGAAGTAACTCGTTTAATAGCTAGCGCTAATAGCTTGCTTACCCGTCAAGACCTAGTGACTCAATCGCATCCTCAGGAATGTCTATTCCCGTCGCGTGACAAAAGGCGACTAGCTGCCCTACATACATGTTTACGTGACCAATTAGACCTGCTATAAGGGCGTGCACATTCTCATCTTCCCCGCAGAAATCTACTGTCTCTGTTCCGTCTAAACCTTCTAGTGCCTTCTCTAGCTCTTTCTCAAGGGCTGAAAGTCTCTTGATGATGCCGTCCTTTGAAGAGTCTTCAAGCGGAACTTTTTCAAACTGCACTGTTTTTGTACTAAGGGCATCAATGTAGTTCTTTTGAATCCCTGCCATTTCCACAAATAATAGCCTGGCAGTGCCTGGGCCTTTTCCTGGAAATTCTCTGTCAAGCTCATCATCACTTAGCCCATTGATAAGGCTCAAGATAACGTAACGATGATCATATTGCCACGTTTTCAGCAGAGCCTCTATCGAATAAATCATGCTGTACCTCCCTGATTGTTTCACTACTTTTCGTAGTGTAGCAGGGCGTTGTGACAGCAGTTTGTCACATTATAAATATCGTGCAGAAATTTTTTCAGCTTCATCCTTGATAGCTAAGCGAAGACTCTCTGGCTCCAGCGCTTTTATATGCCTCCCATAGGAAAGCACGTACCCAACCATCCACTCATCATCCACCCATGGAACCGTTAGAATAAGGCTGCCATCTGGCTGTTCCTCTAGGTATTCCTCATCAAAGTCATCAAGCGCCTGAAATTTCACTTTTGATGAAATGTGAAGTTTCATGCATTCATCGTTTTGACTCTGGTCGTTCTGGTCTTGGTCGCAGCTTACTTCTGCCTCTTCTTCAGCCAAAACGGGCAGATCCCGCTCTAAGAAATAATTATCTGTCACGGCCAAGTTACTTACTCGTGACAACTTAAATATCCTCACATCCTGCCTATTCAAGCAAAAACATTTGAGATACCAAGACTTTTCCTTAAACCAAAGCTGTACGGGTTCGACGCGGCGAGAAGTCTTCTCGCCAGACCTACCATAGTAGTCAAACTCTGCAATACGTCGTTCTAGTATGGCAACCTTGAAGTCGTCAAAAAAGCTATCAGCCCGCATCCAGTCAGAAAAGTCTACCTGCAGCCAATTTGTTGCAGGCTTATTAAAGGTCGCTGATAACTTCTGCAGAACATGGTCTGCCTCTGAATCCTTCACGTTTGACAGTCCGTGCAGAGCGGTCAGGATTTCATCTTGCTCCTGCTCGCTTAAGACAGACTTAAGTAGTACTGAATTAGTAAGAAGCCTGACACCTCCACCCTTGCCCTTCACCGTATATACAGGAATCCCAGCTGAGCTTAGCGCATCTATGTCACGGTAAATTGTCCGTCGCGACACGCCAAGCTGATCTGCCAATTCTTTAGCAGACACATTTTTTCTATGCAGTAAAACATAGACTAGTTCTAGCAGTCTGTTAATTTGCGCTCTCATGTCTAGACATCACCACCCTTCACCAGTCTCTGACCTTGCTTCTGCCCTGCAGAAAGAACCTTAGACCCGATGGTCAGGAACCTTCTTATCTTATACAAACCTCATCATACATTATTCACGCTGGCAGCCTTCTTATTCATTGTCGTAAACTTATAACTGTTGGAAATATTAAGCAAATATACAAATACTAGGAAAAACCGCATGTTTACTATAGTTCTTTGCGATGATGATAAAAATAACCTTGCCACACTTAAAGACTTCATCGAAGCCTATCTAGCGTCTAAGGGAATTCTAGGGCGTATATACACCTTTAGTGATCCTCTTATTTTCTGGGCAGATGCACAAGAAAATATACACAGGTATGATCTGTTCATCCTTGATTTAGAGATGCCTGATCTACCTGGCAACGTTTTGGTCAGAAAGATTAAAGAAGTAAAGAGTGATGCCCAGATTGTCCTGCTTACTTCTCATGATGAATACGCACTTGATGCTTTTGAACTTGAGGTATTTCGCTTCATCCCAAAAAGCCAATACAAAGCCCGTCTATGCAGGGCAGTAGATACTATCTATGAGCGCAAGCAAAATAGTAGAGACAGGTACTACATACATCACTCCCGCGAAGGGGAGGAAAAGATTCCTCATAGCAGCATTGTACACATTAGTAAAGATCAGAAGAATTCGATTTTGAAGACAGTAGCACAGGAAGAAAAGTCTGTTAGGATGTCGTTGGCTGACATACATGATGCTCTTGCATCAGACGAATTTGTCTTTATAAATAGGGGAATAATCGTAAATCTAAACCATATCCAGCGTGTATGCAGACAGCCCTTTGATGGAGTCGAGCTGAGTAACGGGGAGACCTTTGAGATAAGCAAGGCAAGGGTAAAAGAAATCGTCCAGTTACTTAATGCAAACTGGAGTAGAGAAACATGAGTGTGGCAGACCTTGTGGTCGAAGCTTTTAATGTGGGATTCGGGCCCTTTTTTCTTCTCCTGTTCTTCGATATTTTTCTAGAACCAAGGTTCCCAAGGCTACTACATAGGATATCTCAAGTTGCTTTCCTTGCTTCCATAATTGCTGCAGTTATTGTGATTACCAGAAGTGGAGTTGAATCTAATTTCTTCTTTGAACTTTTGAGTTATGTAGTACTCTTTACTGCTTTTGGCAAAATACTCTACAAAGACAGAGTGCTTGAAGTATCTAAACCTTCAGCTACTTCCCTTACAATAATTCTTCTGGCGTTTTCTACCATGCTGGGCGTAATTGCCTTCAGTGCAGAATCGTTCATCCATGGTGAAAACTTAGCACCAAACTCTGGCTTTACGCAGAACAGCATCTTGCTACACATGAGCCTATTTACCTTAATCTATATTATTCCTTTTACTACTGCATATGTGGTTACCAAAAATCATGCGAAAAGGTTCTTTGTCCTGTATCCACAATTTTACTTGTACCTGGTGTCTGTCTCCGCCTTTTTGTTGATTGTAATCCTATTTCCGATGTATAACACATTTGCCTTTACGGGGGATTTGTCTGGAGTAATTGCATTTTTAGTAGGATCCATCTTGCTGTTTGTCCTTGCCTTCATCGTCCTAAGTACCCTTTACCAACGCCTAACTTTAAAAAGACGACAAGTACAGCTTGACTTTGTCCGCCAAAGAAACGAATTGCTTAGTCAAAACCTGAATGACGTAAAACACTTACATCAAGAACGCAGCAAACTTGCTCATGATTTTAACCACCACTTGAGCGTGCTGCATAATCTAGCCAAAGAAGAAGGCAACGAAAAGCTTTGTGCGTACATAGAGGGGATCCATTCCCCGATTAGGGATATTGTGCCGATAGAAAATACAGGTAATGAGTTCCTAGATACCATCTTGATGATTAAAAAACAGCAAGCAGCAAGGCAAAATATCGCAATGGATATCAACTGCAATATTATTACTCCCCTTACTATTGAACCCGTAGATTTAACAGCCATTGTAGCCAACTTGCTAGAGAATGCCCTTGAAGCTTGCGAGAAGGTTGAAGACCCTGACGGACGATATGTCTTTGTAGACATTAAATCCCAGGGTGCATTTCTGAATATACGAATAGAAAACTCTGCAAATGATGAGCTCATAAAGCAAAACAAAAAAATGCAAACAACAAAGAAAAATAAAGAACTGCATGGCATTGGCCTAAAAAGTGTACGTTCTTCTGTTGAGCGCTACCAGGGAGATATCCTCTTTGAAAGAAAAGAAGGTGTCTTCATTGTCTCGATCACCTTATGTCTAGACTTGTAGCCAAGAGAAAAGGCGCAGCCTGACCAGACTGCGCCCTACAAGTGAAAAATGTTTATACCAATAAATCTTTTTTGCCCAGATCCTTTATAGATAGGAAGGTAAATAAGGCACCGATTGCTCCAAAGACAAGGACAACAGGAACTGCTTCCATCAGAGAGCCTTCACCCATCGAACCGCCAAAGACAAGGACAAGAACAACAGAGGTAACGATTGTGGCGATTGTTGACTTCTTTAGCATTCCTGCAAAGAGTGCAATCATTCCCACCATCAGAAAGGCAATGAACATGAGTGCAGTCACTCCCAGTTGCTGCAACGATGCGCTGTAGTCAAGTATCGTCATGAAGTTTAGTGCCGTAAGTGTTCCGTGCAGGAAAAGAAGTGTCGCAAGCATAGAGACGTAGATAATCCCGTTTACTATCACAAGCTTAGAGAGGATGAGCTTCTTTCTGTCTACTGGGTACGTGAAAAGCAGCTGGATTGTTTTGTCTCTAAATTCTGACACGATGAACTTTGCGATAAGAACGCCTTGCCAAATAACGAAGGTGAGTAGACAAAGGAGGCTTAGTTCGATTGTGGTAATGGGATATGCTTCGCCTATTGCTATAAGGTTAATCAAAGCTAAAAGGGTTACACTGGCAATAGCTAGCTGAATAAGGTGTGCTATGAGGTTGAATTTCTTCAGCTCGATTTTCATTAGTTCTAACATGTTATGCGCTCCTTCTTAGTGATGATTTGGTCAAGATATCCAAAAAGTATTCTTCAAGGTCAGTTACTTCGGTAGTCGCCATAGAAATCTCTTCTATGAAGTACCCATTATCCAAAATGCCGATTGTGTCAGACACCTTTGCTAGTTCGCTGATAATGTGACTGGAGATAAGAATGGTAACCCCATACTCTTTATTTAGTCGAAGAATCAACTCGCGAACATCGACGATTCCCTTTGGGTCCAATCCATTGATGGGTTCATCCAGGATCAGAATATCGGGGCGGCAAAGGAAGGCTCTTCCTATTGCTAAGCGCTGCTTCATGCCCAGGGAAAGCGTCTTTACCTTCCGCTTGTTGACACCCTCAAGACCAACAAGCCTCAAGATATCATCAATTTCCTGCTTGTAAGAGGGATCAACATAGTCACAGTGCAGCTTAAGATTGTCCTCTACGCTAAGGTTTTGGTAAAAGACAGGGGTTTCAATAATATTCCCAATCTTTCTAAAGATATCCTCATCATTGGTGCCTACCATCTTTCCCATAATGGAGATCGTGCCAGAATCTGACTTTACCAAATCCAGCATGGCCTTCATGAGCGTTGTCTTTCCTGCACCATTTGCACCTAGTAGCCCGTAGATCTCCCCCTTTTTGATTTCCATAGTTACACTTTTCAGAATTTCTTGCTTGCCAAAACTTTTACTGACTTCATTTATTTGGATAGCAGTGTTCATTCTTTTCCTCCCTTTTCTTTCGGCTCTTCTTGCTTTCGATTTTGTCTGTATCTTTGTTTTTCGAACAACACTAATGTAGTTCGTATGGCAAAGTAGAAGTATTTTTGTCTGTCAATTCTGTTTTATTGTCCGTAAGATAAGCACTCTGTCCGCGAAACTGCATTTTTTGTCCGTGAAGTTGATGGGGGCGAAAAGTGAGGAGGTGAGGAGGTGAGAAGGCTTCCCACTATCCTTTGACGTACTAGTCCTACTAGTCTTGCGCTTTCAGTAGCTAGCACAATTGAAAAGGCCGCACTTTTGAAGTGCAGCCTTTTCTAGTCAAGTCTATTGTTCTGGGCTTCCAATTCGTGTCGGATGGGGCTCTCTCTGAAAGTAGAGACGTCTAAGCTTATAACCCTTACCTACTGAGCATATCTTTCGTTGCATCTAGCCATGACGTATAGTTAGGCAGCTTTTGATGCACTACAAAGTTTTCTACGATTTCATACATTTCCTCATAGCCCATTGTATCGGACATATACCATGATTTATCTTCGCCTCTGCCATCCTTGACAACAATGTCTAAGGTGTACTCTGGTGGTATTGAAACCTTCCTAAACAATCCCTTCGTGTTACCTTGAAACATGATTTGTATAGCATCCACGTTATTAATGGGCGAGGAAACCTCCACGGCGAAAAATGCCTGCACTTTAAGTTGATTTAAAGCTTCTCCAATTTCAGTTAGATTGACATTTTCCTGTACTGCCTCTTTACCCAGAAGACCTTCTTCTGTCCTAATGCTGTATGTACGCATAACCCCTCAACTCCAAACCTGCCAGTGCACCTGCAGAACGCACTTCGCTCTTACACAAATGCTCCTTTTAACCAAAAATGAATCTCTTAATTTTAGCATCCTCTGCTGCTGGGCTTAGTCTCAAAACCTGTGTTTTTATTTTTTCGGCAGCTTCATCTGTGCTGATTTGAGCAGCTTCCTTGAATAGGTCATCACCCCAAAATCTACGTGTAGTGCAAAACACCGTAGAGGGCATGCCATACTCTTCCCCTTTTTGTGAAACCTTGTATCGCCTATCGCAAGGTGAAATGAACAACTTCATCTGCAGTTCCGTCAAAGCCCTATCGAACTTAGATTTATCTTCTCGTGAAAATCCACCTAGCCGTTTAATTTCTTCTACGGGGAGGATTTCTTTGGCAGACACTACATCATAAATTCGCTTAGCAGAATGACTTATTAGGCCTTCCTCGTAAGCATCACTAAGTTCTACACTGCCCCGCCGAGCAGCTAGGAAAAAGGGAGCCCACTCCCTAGTAATAAATCCGCTTTTCTTAAAAAGCAACTTAGCATAGGTGATGTCATCCCGCTCATCCAAAATACGATCAATCCATACACAGGGGTCAGTTTCCGGATCGCCTGTATACCACTGGACAGGAGTCTCATAGGGCGGCGGTTCATTCCAGCCCCAATTGAGGATGGCATATATACCTTCATCATTCCCGCTGCCCAAAGAAAACCCTGCAGCTAGTAAAACTTTTACGAAATCATCGTAACTGTGTATTCTGTTTATTTCCTGCATGTATGCCACCACCAAATCTTCCCTGCTTTACAGGCCTAGCCTCAATTGGCCCTGTCTACTTGCCTACTTATCATCCAGCCGCTTATATTGTATTTCGCTCACGTTTCGTTCTCATAGTGTAGCAAGGCATCGTGACAGCTGTTTGTCACATTATGAGTAGGATGTAATGTCAAGCCTACACTTCGCAATTTCAAGTTGCGCAAATGCAAGCTGTAGTTGGTGGTCAACAAAATTGAACTGTCCTACTATAGAAGTTGACCCAAGGAATATGCAATTTAAGGAGACTCGCCATGAGCTTTTCGGAAAACTTGAAGACAGCACGGCTAAAGAAGGGCATTTCGCAAGAACAACTAGCAAGCATGCTTCAAGTGTCACGACAGGCCGTTTCAAAGTGGGAACAACAGGATGGTGGATATCCTGAAGCTGAAAAGTTAATGCAAATTGCCCTAAAGCTTGAAGTTTCTATAGATTCGTTATTGCTAGACAAGTGGTTCCTTAATGAAGCAAGTGATAGTTGCAAGAAAAGCCCGGCAGGAGAGAAAAGTATGAGCACTAAGTTATTTAAAAAAGCCAACAAGATGATTAGAGTTTTTGGAACTGCTAGCATTGGCGTGATAGATGAAGATGGATACCCTTCTGTCTCTGCCATAGCCCTCTGCAACCCAAATAGCATTTCCGAGCTGTACTTCACCACAATCATGGACTCTAACAAGAGAAAACGCCTTCAGAAGAATAGCAAAGCAAGCATTAACTGCTTTACAGAAGAAAATAACATAACCCTTGTTGGACAGGCAAAGATCTATTCTGATCAAGAATCAAAGAGTAAATACTGGCAGGACTGGGTTGATCTTGGGGCAGACATATATCCAGGCGGCGTGTCTGACCCAGATTACTGCTTCGTTAGATTTACTACGGAGCGAGCGTCACTGTGGATTGACGAAGAAGGCGCAGAATTTGACTTGTCGCTAATTGCTTCTTAAATATGACATACTGCTGTCACCTCACTTCGCTATACTCTTTCTTTAACATGTGTACAAAATCGAAGAAAGGAAGTTAAGATGAAAATTGAAGTAGCAAATCTAGAGCCACAAATCGCAGTTGCAACTAAAAAAACCGCAGTAAACATGGAACAGATTGCTGAAGTAGCAACTGAAGGACTCACAAAGCTAATGGAATTCCTTGCGAAGCAAGGCAAAGAGATTGCAGGCGCACCCTATCTTGCTTATACAAACTGCAATGAAGACTTTTCTGAGTTTGATGTTGAGCTTGGAATACCCGTCAACGAGGCAATGCCCGCTACGGGAGAAATCTTTATGAGTCAAACTTACGAAGGCAGAGCAGTCACAACTACGTACAAGGGTGCTTACAAAGGTATCGAAGTAGCTTACGTAGCACTTATGGATTACGCAAAAGAAAATGCTCTAGACTTGACGGGTGTTTACTATGACTACTACGTCAATGACCCTGCTGACACGCCCGAGGATGAGCTGCTGACTCAAGTTGTGTTCCCTATTAGGTAGTAAAGAAGATTCTACAGTGGCAGAGAATGCATATGAAATCATCCTCCGTCCAATCTGGAGTCGTATTCCATAATAGCCGAAAATAACAGTGCCGCAACTTGCATCTCAGGCTGCTTGAAGAAATAAGGGGAAAGAGCGCATTCTACGAATGTCTCGATAGGGTATTACATCTAACAACTGCTCAAACAGGACAGGGTCTGAATGTGATACTTGTGTTAGCGTCTCTGCTATTTGACTGATGCTGTGAGCCACACTGTATTGCAAATCATAGTCTGATATAAAAGCTTCTTGCGAGCCTGCTCTGTTAAGTGTTTGTGCTACACGATCTATATATCCCAAAACAATAGCAAGACGAGATTTGGTCTTGCTATCCATAAAGCACCACCCCATCGTTGTCAATACTTTGCTGGAGTTGTTCGCGAATGACACTATTTCTCAGGGCATTTCTCGTCAGCAAACCAACAGGCACGGCAAGCGCCTCTGAAACTTTTTGCTCTGTATCTTTAGTTTCACCCTTTTGATAGTCAAGCCGACCATCTATATAAATATCCAAGTCGCTATCTTTAGTTTGTGACCCACGAGCATACGACCCAAACACTACGATACGCTTAAGGTCACTTGCCTCACGCAACAATATGGGAAGTGCATGCTTTTTTATATCTTCAATGGCGTAGCTCATGAGTACATTTTAACAAAATTGGATACATTGATTTATAACTTGCGTTTAAAGGCGGCAAAGCAGTAATTAAGAAATAAAGGGTTCGCATTTGGTGAAATGGCGGAGGATTAGGGATTCGAACCCTAGGTACCGCTTCAAACGGCACACACGATTTCCAATCGTGCCCCTTCAGCCAACTCGGGCAATCCTCCGCAGAATGTGCGAATACAGTCTAGCACAGCCTAGGATGCATCCGCGTCATTGCTATCGACGTCTTTGAATACTTGTTCCAACAGCTTGTCTGAGGCGAACAAGATCAAGGCACCATAATAAACAGACTGCAGGTAGTCACTCATATGGCTTATGTGAGGAAAGTCTGGGTCAGCTGCTAGAAGCGCGTAGCAAATTAAGACTCCAATATAAAATAGGTAAAGTGTCGATTTTAAAGAGACATTATAAAACGTAAATGCCAAAGTTTTAGACCACCATGTTGCTCCGTTTTTCTTGTCCCGGGCTTTTATCCGGCGGTAGATATACTTTTCCATTCTTTCAATAATCAGCATGCTCAGAATCAGAACTAAATTCCAAATCAGCATAACTAACATGTTCCCTTCGGCAACTTCCCGAAAAAGCCAGTCCGTCATAATGAAGTAAGAATATGCCATTAAGCCAGCACCTAAAAGATAGAATGCTCTTTTTCTAAACGTCTTCAAGTGCCCTCTTCCTAGTGTCTGCGAATTATTTTAGTCCACTGTAGCACAGGTGCTATACTGAGAAAATGACACATCCAACTAAGCTTGACAGCACAAAGAAGCAGCGACTCAAGATTGATTCAGCAGGAACCTATCATGCGCTCTCTCGCAGCAAGGATTACCCTGACACCTACAGCATCACTGTCTATCTGAAAGAAACCCTTAACCCTGATATCTTGCAGCAAGCGGTGAACGACACCATGAAGCGCATTCCTACTGCTAATGTGTCCCTTAAGCGCAACTTCTTCGGAGTCTACCATGAAAAAATGCCTACTCCCCCACAGATTGAACCCGCTGAAAAGAGCCCCCTAGCCTGTAATCACTATTCGGGGTATGGCGAACATCAGCTACGCGTACTTTACGGTGAAAGTTTCTTTACGCTAGAGGTCATGCACAGCGTCTGTGACGGTCGTGGACTTACCCAGATTCTTAAGTGCCTGATAACACACTACTTCGAATTGCTTGGAATACATACGAACAAAGTAAATCCTGCCGATATTGTCTGCGGTGAACCCACAGATCCTGAAGAGTCTGAAAATGCCTTTGCCCGGTATGGTAAAGTTACGGTCAACCCAAAAACAAAAGATGGCAAGCAAACGAAGGCCACCCATTCCGTCCCCGATGCCTCCTCTATAAAGGACGCCTACCGCCTGCCACAGCAGACACAACAACTAAAGCAACAGCAGCAACCATACCAAAGGCAACAATCGCACCCCGCAGTCGCTACTCCCCTGCAAACATCTACACAGGTAATCGACCTTGCTTCGCTTAAGCCTATCGCAAAAGAACACGGAGCAAGCATTAACGAATACCTGCTTACCCAAATACTTCTTGCGATGGCTGAAGAGCGCGAAGAACAACATACTAAAGAAGCTCAAGGTAGTCAGCTACCCATTGTAGTAACGATTCCAGTTGATGCACGCGGCTTTCTACCCAGTAAGACCTTGCTTAACTTTGTCGTAGATAAAAAAGTTGTGATGCCAGAAGGCGGGGATGAGGTGCTCCAGTCAGTCCGCGACCAATTCAAGGCAGTCGATAAAGACTTCATCCTAGAAGAGGTGACCTGGGTATATGAGGGAATGAAGTGGCTGGGCATACTCCCTAAGGGACTACAGACTCTTTTTGCCCGGCTACTGCAGCGCATTGAAGGTCGCAAAAGCAGCACCATGTTCTCAAATCTGGGACTGGTCAAACTTCCTCCTGAAATAGAAGGCCGCATTCAAATGATGGAGTTCGTCATAGGACGCATATACAACATGCCCTACCATTTCACCTGCGTCACTGTTGGGAATATATTGACTCTAACAACGGCGAGCACCGTTCCTAACTGCACGATTGCTCAGCGCTTGCATCGCCGCATCACACAGGCCTAGTCGGGATATTGAGCTGAGTAGACACGAGCAAAGTCCCCACTCTTCCCCATTTGACCTAGTCGGCTCCTAGTCAGGATCCCTAACAAGAAAGCTGATTTCGGTACCTGAGCCCTTAGTGCTCTCAATCGAAAGTTCACTGCCCTGGCCATAGAAGCCACGTAGGCGATCCGACACGTTACGCAGCGCAACACCAAGTCCCGCACTAGAAGACTTCTCGAAAATCGTAGCGAGTGAATCCCTGTTAATTCCCACTCCGTCATCACTTACAGTCACCATCCAGGTGTCGCTGTTTTGGACATACTCCACCAGGACTTCGACCCTTAAGGGGCTTCCGTCATCGCGCATACCATGCTCAATCGAGTTCTCGACCAGGGGCTGCAACATAAAGGAAGGCATGGGCAAATCCAGTGCCACTGCATCGATGTCTAGCGACAGATTAACCTGGTCGCCAAAACGCGCTTTTTCTAGTTCGAAGTACTGCTTTAGGAACTCTAATTCTAGCCCCAGAGTAATGGGTCTGTCGCCATGCTCCAAGGTACGACGGTAAAAGCCAGCAAACTGACGCAGCAGGTGGCGCGCCTTTTCGGCATCGGTGCGGATGTAGGCGCTGATCGTATTGATGGTATTAAACAGAAAGTGCGGATTAATCTGCGCCTGCAGAGCCTTTAGCTCAAGTTCCGTTGCAAGGGTGGCCTGGTTTTCCAGCTCATGAATAATGAGCTGGGTCGAAAGCAAGCGTGCCAAACCTTCCGCGAAAGCAAGCTCCGTTTCAGTCAAGGCCCTTTCACGAATATAGTAGTATTTCAGCGTGCCCACTACACGGGATCCCACCTCCAAGGGGACCACAATAGCAGCGCGTAAGGGGCAGCGCGGATCCTTGCACCCTATAGCGACCTTTGAGGTCAGGACTACCGTTTCGTTGCGCGATAATGCAGTGTGTGTGGCCTCAGTAACGATAGGTCTGCCTGGCGTGTGATGATCGGCTCCGCGCCCTGCAAAGGCTAGCACGTGCTCTTCGTCAGTGATAGCGACAGCGACAGCGCTGGGGCTTGAGGCTAGCACTATTTCACATACTGACTGGGCGCTTTCGGGGGTCAGCCCCTCACCCATGAAGGGAAGTGCCTCATTGGCTGTGCGTGTAATGCGGTCAGATTCCCGGGCACGCAATTGGTCGGGTCGCCTCTTCACGTGACTCCATGCAAGCGCAAGGGCAATCGGTGCCAGAAGGAAGGCACACAGCGCCAGCATCCACTGCGGCCAGCCTAGAGCAAACGCTACAACCGCAGTGGCTGACAGGGCAAGAATGCCTGCAATCGTCAGGAAATCAAAGGTGTCCATACGCAGAGCACCCTTAAGACGCCTGCGAAGATCCATGCCACTTCTGCTTTTCCCAACGATATGCCTTGTGGGCTTAAGTGGCCCCTCAGTACGAGGTAGCTGGCTTTCTCTGAGGATCCTGTCTGCCTCTGTGTGCATGTCTGTGTTCGGGTTCATTTATGTGCGCTTCTTTCTGATTCGTGAAAAGAAGTCCTGCAGTAATTCACGCGACTCGTCGGCTAGTACGCCTGCAGTGACCTGGAAGCTGTGGTTCAGTCGACTGTCATCATGCAGGCGGTAGAGTGTGCCCAATGCCCCAGACTTTGGATCTACCACAGCAAAAACGCAGCGCTTAATACGCGCTTGCTGCATGAGTCCTGCACACATAGGGCAAGGTTCCAGAGTTACGAAGACCGTGCAGTCCGAAAGCCGCCAACGTCCTAGTTCCTGCGCAGCATCACGCAGGGCGATAAATTCTGCGTGGGCTGATGGGTCATGGTCGTGCTCCCGACGATTATGCGCACGGGTGACAATACCGTCAGCATTCACGACTAGGGCACCTATGGGAACCTCTCCCAGTTCTGCGGCGCGTGCAGCTTCATCCAGGGCTAAGCGCATGTAGTGTTCATCATCAGGAATAAGGCGCTGTAGTGTAGGCGGCACAGTAGGTGACTTCGTGGGTGGCGCTGTGGGCGACGCAGTGAGCGCTTTTTGCTTTACTTGTGCAATCTGTGCGCGCGTTTTCCTATTTGTGTGCGTGTGCATTTCCATGTAGCTAAAATACCATTTTGAGGCGAATTGTGATATGCTCACTAAGCACCATTTCAGTATGCGGAGAACTGGCCGAGTGGTTGAAGGCGCGCGCCTGCTAAGCGCGTATACGGTTTAGAGCCGTATCGAGGGTTCAAATCCCTCGTTCTCCGCCATTAGCACACATTATGACCTGCGGTTTTCGTGGGTCATTTTCATTTTCGACCCAATGCCGACACAACTTTGTGCGAATTTTCTCCGTCCTATCGCAAATGTATGTCTCCGCAATATAGCCTTGGATCCACCCTTTTCTTCTAAAACTTAAGTCCGGCATCAAGAATCTGTTGCAAAGTGGCGGCATACTCATACTTGCTGCGCAAAGCTCCTTGGTAAATGTGAGGAGCATTTTGCTTTCCTAGGTTGCTGTACTGCTTAATCACCTGTCTGCGCATATTGCCACCATCTTCACCGGAGGGTACAAAAATGATTGGTGCCTGTGGGAGCGAACCCCTTTTGCTGTGAGCGTAGACTTTGAAGAGGTAAACGTTAGATGGACTAATCTCTGATTTGTCTGTACTTAATAATTGGGCAGCACTAGCAGCAATATTGTGCAGTTGCGGTATTTGCTTATCGTATGTATCCCCATAAAAGATGGCCTGATTACCATCTCCTAATTGAGGAGCAACCGTGAAGATACGGGTGGAGCCGCCCAGAGGGAAACCTGCCTGTTCAGAGTCTCGGTAGATATATTCAGCAAGTGCTGTTGTCGACAAAAAGGGATCTAGTGGAGAATCACCATAAGCATTACCTAAAAAGACGATATCCTCTTTAGAGATGCCCAGCACCTTCATCGAGTCCTTGAATTCGTTTCTGCGTGCTGCACCAAAGTCATATTGGTCAACTACTCCATCATTGTTCAAGTCGCCCTGCATGCCAGCAGAAGTGAGATCTCCCTGCTCTTGCTCTTGTATCCACTGCTCTGCTATGTTTGCGCATTCACCGTCGCTAAGCAAGAAAACACGCACAGGTGCCCCTGAAGCTTTGGCGGCACCCAAGGTTCCCGAAAAGCCAAAAGCTTCGTCATCAGGATGAGGAACAATCACTAAGATGGGGCGCACATCATTGCTCTCCATTGTCCTTTGCTCAGACCTTTTCTTGCTTAATTCGGGGGAGTTCGTGCAAAAATCACCAAGAAAAAGAAATCCTAGAAGGATGATAGGCACAAGAATAGCTATCAGAAAAGGTAATCTTTTCATCCTTCCATGGTAGCACTGCCAACAACGGGGTGACTGCACTTATTGTTGGAGGTGTACAAAGAAGCTAGACCTCAAAGGCCAGTCTTTCGCTCAAGATACTCCCTAAAAAATGGTAGCTCAAAGCCAACCTTCCCCCGTCCCCTTGCACCAATGATGCCCTGCTCAATCAATCGAAGTCTGTACTGTCCCGCGTAATTCATGCTTACGCTAAGTCTCTCAGCAATGTCAGCGAGGCTGCTGCTTTCTTTATCAGAAAGCATTGCCTCAAGAAAACGTAGGTCGTTCTCAGAGAGCTCCCTCTCAGTTACTTTGAAGATTCTGCTTTCCATATCTGCGAGCGCAAAATGAATACCCTCTTGTGCATTGGCTAAAGAAATTTCATCACTGTTAGGATTTTGGCGCCATATGTGATAGCCAACCAGCTGAATTAAAAAGGGAAAGCCTCCTGTGGCTTCTGTTGCTCTATTCAGTGCCTCTTCTTGGATAGTTCTACCAGATAACTCGATTGTTTTCTTGATAGTTTCTCGAACCTCGTGAGTTTCATGGATGACGCCCAGCTGATGCTGAACAGCACGGCGAAGAAATGAAATGGTTTTATCTTGCAGTAGAGCAGAAACATTGTGAGGGAGTCCTGCCATCAACAATGCAACCTCCTTCTGCTCACGAATAAAGTGCTGAAATGTAGCAACAAGCACGCGCAGCTCGTCAAGATCAAGAATAACTTCATCAACAGTAATTAGTAACCCGATTGACTGCTCGTTCAATTCGTCGATTACAGCATTCATTCGAGTACGCCAATTCCCCTGCTTCGCTTCGATTATTTCTCTTGTGAAGCCAAAGCCTGAAAAATTGAGTCCAGTAAGACGACTTCCGGCCGAAGTTTCGACAAATTCAATTGCGGCTTCTTGAGTGCGTTCAAAAATATCTTCAAGCATTCCAGGCATTGCAGTGACATTCGCAGAAATCCACGCTTTCGGTTCTGCCTCTGATGCTATCTTCGTTAAAAGTGCGGTTTTCCCACTGCCACGTGGCCCAACAAAAAGGCTGATTCGGTTTGGTTCTCCGTGATTACCCTTCAACCCAAGCAACACATCTTCAGTGACTTGCTCTCTTCCTGCAAAGAGAAGAGGAACACTGCCAAAACTGGGGGTAAAGGGATTTACTCTCTCTGCCATGTGATACTCCTCAAGATAAAACATACTGCATAACCTGCAGTTTTAGTTAGTTTTAGTTAGTTTTAGTTAGTTTTAGTTAGTTTTAGTTAGTTTTAGTTAGTTTTAGTTAGTTTTAGTTTAGCATCGAGACGCAGGTCAATCAAGCTGAAATGCCGTGCAAGGCGATCACTGGTGCTATTTAGGAGTATACTTCGCCAATCTAAGCACCACTCTACCGCTGGTTTACTTTGCCTAATTCTACTACCGGCTTCTTGTGATATGGTCTGCTGTGCTGCACAATGAAACTATACGGAGGTGCTCATGTGGACACGATAAAAATGGGGCAATTCATTTCAGAACTAAGAAAATCGCATCAAATGACGCAGAGGGATTTAGCGGAAAGGTTAAACGTTACTGATAAATCAGTATCGAAATGGGAGCGCGGGCTAAGCTGCCCAGACATATCTCTGCTGACCCCACTGTCAGACATCCTTGGTGTTTCGGTAAGTGACTTGCTAAACGGCAGCAGAAGTAAGGCAGAAGTGACGGACGCAGAAAAGACGGGTACTGAGGCAAGCATCACCTATGCGCTGCGCTATGCCGACAAAAGCTCAAAGGACAAGATACAGCTCATTCAAACCATTGGGACTATTGTATTTTCAGGCTTAATCCTTATAGGCATTGTAGTCTGTGCCATTATTGATCTTGCTATATCGGGCACATTTACCTGGGCGCTCATCCCAATTAGTGCCTGCGTTTTTACCTGGCTTATAGTTATTCCCGCAATAAGATACGGAACAAAGGGGATCGGTGTCTCACTCATTCTTTTAAGTGTGCTTATCGTGCCGTTTTTATTTGTCCTCTCAAGCCTCATCAGTACAGATGGGCTACTTATGACGATTGGTGTCAGAATGGCACTTATCTCGATTGTTTACCTGTGGAGCGTTTTTGCAGTCTTCAAAGTCCTTAGATCAAGGGTGCTTATTGCTGCAGCAGTATCACTACTACTAACAATCCCTTGTACGCTAGCAATAAACTTCACCCTCTCAAGAATAGTATCTACCCCACTGTTCGATGCGTGGAGTGCGCTGGCCACCGGAATCGTCACCCTACTAGCTACAGCTCTCTTTGTTGTAGATCTGGTTATGAGAAGAAAAGAGCGTAGACTTGAAGAAGTCGCCTGAAATTGCAATGAGTGCGTCCCGTAACAAAAACTCTGCCAACAAGGACGCACTCACTAATAAGCTATATAGCGCTAAAGCCGCTACTTGCTAAAGAGCCGCTTACTCAAAAGTAGTGGTACCTAGATCAGTTCCGTCAGCGTCTCTATACTCAAAAGTAATCGCTGTAAGCTCAGGAACGAGAAGACGAGTAGTGTCAAGTAGCACTTGCCCTTCATCAGAAACTCCATCAAGCAGTTCCTGCATCATTCCTTCATCTAGGTTCTCAAAGCCAAAGGTGTAGTCAAAGATTACCGTAGTTCCTTCTGCACGAACTGTAACTGTTAATTCGTCAGTATTTATGGCTCCATACAGCTCATTTTGCTCATCAACAAAGTCCTGGATTGAGTCAGGAGTTGCTTCCACTACAGGCTCTTCAATGACCTCTTCAACAACAGGCTCTTCGTAAACTTCTGGTTCATCTGAAGTACATCCAACTGCAAATACTAACGCCAGGGAAAGTACCAGAATAACCAATAATGACTTCTTCATTCTCTCTCATTTCTATCGATTTCTTGCGTACAAAACGCTAACTAGTCTAACATTTTTATCCGAAGTTTGTCCTAAGACCTAGAAGTCGACATCAACATCGCCACCATCACTGCTGACAGCATCAACCATCACCACAGCAACTATGGTTTGCTGCACAAGGGCGCTTAGCAAGCCTGCGGTGGTTGCTGCCAACTTACCTGGCTCATGGATGCCTTTCTCACGGTCCTCGTGGCTATTCCTGCCACCCGCAGTCCCCTCATCACGCTGAGCGGATTCTTCTGCATAGACTGAGGCAACATAGCTACCGAAAGCAGTAGGGTCTCCTGGGCAGCTACCGTACGGAAGCCTTTCTGTCTATCCAGATAGTCTTGCGCTGCTGTGATATCAGCTGCAAGAGCTTCACCATCAGCAGAAAGAAGGAAGAGTATTCCCAGCGCAGGCAAAGTAGCCGTGCTATCAAGTTTTATCCCCTGCGCGCCCAAATTGCTGCCAATAAGAGGGCACTATAAAGCTTCTTTATCCTTACGCGGTTCTTTATCATTGCAAAGGATTATACGCTAGGGAGCCCTAATCAATAAGGGCTATTATATCCGCAAGCACTTCTGAAAAGTTATCAACGCCTCCGCCTGTATCCCCTGTTCTTAAAATCACCATGTCATTAGCAGGAGAAACGTACAGAATCTGATCAAATCTGCCCCATGCCCAGAAGTCTAATCCACTAGCATCCGATGGTCTTGAATACCACAAATATCCATAGCCTATGTTTAAGCCCTCTAAGAAGGTTCCCGCATACTCGTCTGTATTCAGAGGGAAATCAACGACCGTAGATGCCTGTATCCATTCTGGACTTACAATTTGCTGCTCGTTCCAATAGCCATCGTGCAGCAACATACTACCTATTCTGATTAGGTCGATAGAGCGAAAGTTAAACCCGCTCTCCATCTTTTCAAATTGCGATCTGTCACTATCAAGGCTCCAGGAAGCATCATACTTTGTCCCAATTGGCTGCCAAAATGATTGCTCAAAGTACTCTGATACAGACATACCTGTGCTTCGCTCTAATATAATTCCCAGCAACAGAGGATTGTAATTGTTATAATGAAACCTTCCTTCATGGCGGTCGGTAAGCCGCTGGTGACCAATCGCTAAATCCCGCAGATTAGGCATCCAATAGGTATAGGCATCATGGCGAAACCACAGAAAACCCGTTTCCTCATAGTAGATGCCAGAGCGCATAAGTAACAGGTCTTCTATGGTGATATGCTCCATATCTGTACCACTAAATTCAGGAATGAAGTCTGCCATGGATTGATGTTGACTTTCTATATATCCATCATCAATCGCCCTGCCAATCATAAGGGACACTAATGATTTCGCTGCAGAAAATGAAGTGTGCACAGAGTCACGGTCGCTGCCATTTGCATATTGTTCATAAATGACGGTATCGTTTTGCACAATGATAAAAGAGGTGCTGCCTGTTGATTCAACAAAATCTGCAAGCGTTGTTGTGACCTCTTGACCACCTGTAGTGCGATAACTTATAGGCAGATCCGCAAGTTCTGGATTCAGGTCGTATTCATATACATGAGGGTTTTCACTAGCAGCTATTACAGCTGAAGGAAAAAATCTATAGTCATCCGTACTTGCATCCCACTGAGTCAGGATTCTGAAGACAAAGACAGGTGATAGTAAAATGCTTGAAACTACGACAAAAGCAACAGCCACTAGGGCTACTAAGGCAAAACTTGCTATAAACCACTTTTTCATCTTTCGCATTGGATTATTATAGAGGACTTCATATGCGGTCTCTTATCCCTTGCTCTAGTACAGCGCTACGCTTAGTAAAAGACCATACCGTCATAAGGTTCCTGACGACAGGCTTTTAGTCGCGCATCAAGTCCCCCAACATGAACCTCTAGCCTATGCTCATCAGGATCCAAGAAGTAATAGGACCTTCCTTCGCTGCTGTTATCCTTCCAAGAGGTGACTCCAGCTTGTTCTAGTTTCAATACAAAATAATCAAATTCCTCCGCGACAATAGAAAAGGCATAGTGCGTATAGTCGCCCGTCTTAGGGCGCACATCCTCTTCAGGATTTACGGACAAGCGGCCATCATCAAGCGAAAGACAAAGCCAAAGATCATCGCATTCAAAATATGCTCCCCTATCCCATTTTGCGCGCAGCTTCATCCCCAGCAGCTCTTGGTAGAAAACAATGCTTGCCTGCAAATCAGACACGGCAAGGGTGATGTGATTAAGCCCTCTTAACATACGAAGGAATGTCCCTCTCTTCCACTGTCTTCAGGAGGTGACCATCAACGCTGCATCACTTACAACGCCTGAGAATTCACCAGGACCCCAGCCGCTTGAAGGGCAGTGCCCACCGCATCATAGGTTTCCTTGTAGGCCTTCTTTGCCTGACTCATCCCAATAAGTCCACCTGACATTCCACTGGTAGCCGCTGTTAGCGCAATCACTACATTTCCGCTAGCTTCTGACGTACTTGCAATGTCAAGAACCAGGTGACGTCCCGACTTCCCAGAAAACGCGCCCAACAGAATAGAGGCACCCTGTGACCCGCGCTCTGCACGAGCAGACCAGTCGCCCGTTACTTCTATCGTGAATCCCTGGTTTTGCAAAGTAGTGTAGACAACGTCACGCGCAACCAGGTAATCCCCTGTAGTCATAAATCTAAATCCAGCCATAGTAAATACCCCTCCGTCATGCAGATAAATCACACTTAGTCCTGTAAGAATATCACATTCTTACAGGACTAAATGCCAAGATCTCCCTGGTATTAGATGCTTCTGCAACTGTAAACTGCACACCCCCTTTACTATTCTTTTTACTGCTCTATAATAGTTGCTTGAACAAAAGTTACATACCTATTCATTACGCAAGAGGCTATTCCAGAAAACGGAGGAGCATATGACCATCCAACCAAACAATCCCGCCAATATCCTTATTGATGACGAGTTTAAGCGCTTGCTGCCACCCCTAGACTCCGAAAGTCTGGCAGCATTGGAAGAAAGCCTGCTTGAGTACGGAATCAGGGACGCACTGGTGCTATGGAAGGGTCACGGCATCCTAATCGATGGGCATAACCGCTATGAGATAGCAATGAACCACGGGCTTCCCTTCCAGGTGATTGAGATGGAATTTGATTCACGCGAAGAAGTGATTATCTGGATTGTTACTAATCAAATATCGCGCCGCAACTTGCCTCCCCTACAATTTAGTTATTTTGTAGGACTGCATTACCGGGCAGATCGAAGGATTCGTGGAAGCCAAATAAATGCAGAAACAGGAGAACAAATGAGCGGAATGCGTCAAACTGACGCATTCTTTGGTTCGACCAGAAATCGCCTTTCAGAAAAATACGGCATATCTGCCAGCACGGTAGAGCGCAGCGCGCGAGTCTCCGAAGGCGTCGACGCCATAGCTGAAGTGTCCCCCATCGCAAAAGACGAAATCATCACGGGCAATGTAAAGATCAGCAGAACAAAACTTATTAACCTTTCAAGGGCACCGCAACAAGAAGTCAGTGCAGTGGCACGCTCTATTGAAGACGGAACCTTTGGACAGGGATTTTCTGATGATAGTGGACAAACTCCGCCAGGGGAAGGTCCCGCAACTATACAGGATCTAGCAAAAGCCACAACCAGTATCAGGCGCAACTTCAGCAAAGAGCTGCGTCAGTTAGAAAGCGCGAAAGGCAACGAAACACCCGCCACATTAGCCACTGCAAAACCTGTTCTGCGCGCCTACATCAATAGCCTAGAGGAACTGTACCATCACCTGTAATAGTTTTATTCTGACAAAAGCATAAACCTGATTACCACCTGCATTATCACCATCTAAGTTAGTAGAAGTTATGCGAATGGTATAGCTGCGGGAAAGATGTGCATAATTATGAAGAAACAAGACTATATAAAGCGACTAGTAGACTCACTTTTAGAGGAATACATTGAAGGACTGCCTGCAATCGCAATTGAAGGACCAAAAGCAGTAGGAAAAACTGAAACTGCAAGTCGTTATGCAAACACAATCTTTTCGCTAGACAATGAGCGCGTCCGTGAATCACTTGCTGCTGATCCAGAATTGGTTAATATAAGCGAGCCTCCAGTACTCATTGATGAATGGCAATACTATCCGGACATTTGGAATCATATAAGGCGAAGTGTAGATGCAGGAGCATCACCTGGAAGCTTTCTTTTGACGGGCAGTTCTTATCCTGCTGGTGCAAAAATTCACTCTGGTGCTGGCAGAATAATCAACGTCCGAATGCGCCCACTTTCACTGCAAGAAAGAGGACTAGCGCCACCCCTTATCTCTATTAAACAGTGTCTTTCTGGAACCTTGCCTAAGCATCCCGTCTCTACGCTTGAAGCTACTGAAGTTGACTATATTAAAGAAATTATGAGTTCAGGTTTCCCTGGAATAAGAGCATCATCTGACTCGGTTCGAGCGCAGGTTATTAAATCCTACCTAAATAACATAGCTGCGGTTGACTTTCCTGATGCGGGATATAATCTGCGAAGACCTGATAGTTTATATCGCTGGATGACCGCCTATGCGGCAGCTACAGGAACTACAGCTAGTTACTCTAAGATTTTGGATGCAGCAACGGCAGGTGAATCTAAAAAGCCAAGCAAGGCAACATCTATTGCATACAGGGATATGTTGCGAAACCTCTGGATTCTTGACGATGTTGAGCCATGGATTCCCCTTGGCGGAGAATTCAAGCGGCTGAAACAAAAACCCAAGCACTTCCTTGCTGATCCTGCACTTGCAGCAACTCTACTAGGTTATGATGCTGATTCTTTGCGATTTGGGACTGATGAAAGTTCATACGATAGGAAATATGGAAATGTGCTTGGTCGCTTATTCGAATCGCTGGTTGCTCTGTCTTTAAAAACATATGCACAACTTAACGGTGCTCGCTTAGGACACTTCCGTACTCAAAACGGGGATCGTGAAGTTGATTTCATTATTGAAAAAGGGCGTGGCATCGTGGCCATTGAAGTCAAGTATTCGCCATCAATCGGCAAAAATGATATAAAGCATCTTGCGTGGCTTCGAGAAAAATATGGACCGCGCTGCAAAGAATTAATTGTTGTCACAGCAGGTCCTTATGCCTATCGTCGAAAAGAGGATGGAATTCTTGTAGTTCCTGCAGCCATGCTGGGCGCTTAGAGCAAAGGTGACAACGGTTACTCATTTTGCTAGACTGTATGGCTGATAAAACTCTAAAGGTGTATGAAGTAGAACTTTAAGAAGGAGAGTCATCCGACTTCATTTGGCGGTGCACAATCAGCAACGCAAGTGAAGTATGGAAATGGTAGATAAAGCATAACCAAATACGAAAAATTATAGTCCGTAGTGACTTTTCTGTATTGCAATTATGTCTCTTTGTCTATCATTCTGCGCATCACCAAATCCAAGACAAGCCTTAATTCTTGACTCCTAATATTGGTAAACCTAAAGCTGTGGAATGATTTAAGTCCGCAGCTTTTCTTTTTGAAAGCACAACTCCATTATTGCTATCAGCCAAAAGTCACTACCTGTAACAAGGAGTGCACTACCAGCATGGAAGAAAACTACCCAAGCCTTCAGGTCTTGAATACTCAGGAGCTAAACACCCTAATTGGCCTAACAAATCCACAGGGCGAACCCTACAAAGGCCGCCTACATAAATATCAGCAACTAGCAGACTACTATGTCACGGTAAGATCAATCGTGAGGAAGCTCTCGACAAAGCGAACCTTATACCTGTATGACTGTGGTAGCGGAAGAAGCTATCTGTCCTTCTACCTAAACTATCGCTTGCAACAAGATGGCTTTAAAAACGTGTCCTTCATATGCATTGACTCTAACGAAGGCCTGGTCGAACGGTCACAGCAGACTGCTGCTAGCCTGAATATAGATAATATGATGTTTTATGCTGCCAATATTGCTGACTTCGAATTTCCTCAGCAGCCCGATATTATCTACAGTCTGCACGCCTGCGACACGGCAACCGACCAAATGATACATAAGGGCATAGTTGAAGGGGCCAGGCACATCCTGTCGGTTTCGTGCTGTCAACACACAGCAAGAAAGCAGATGAAAGGCCATCCTTTAGCCATGGTTGCGCGCCATCAACCCTATAAGGAAAGACTGACGGACATGCTTTCGGACTCGCTAAGAGCGCTTATCCTAGAAGCCTACGACTACAAAGTTACAGCTTACGAGTTTGTGCCCGCCGCACACACACCAAAGAACATCATGTTAAGATGTGCAAGAATTCCGCAGGGAGGAAAGAGAGCCAAGGCTGCGATGGCAGAATACCAGCAATTGTCCGAACTGTTTAATATGCAGCCCGCACTGATGGCCTACTTAGAAGAGTAGGCCATCAGACCATTGGACTAGCGAGGATCATGGTCTGTTTCTACTGCCTTTGCTTTTGTCTCTGTGCCTGCTTCTAACTCTGCGTCGGTAGCGGTGTCTGTCCCTGCACCCTTGCCTCTTACCTTAAGACGGCTGCTAACCCAGTCAACTACCTCAATAAGCACAAATACAATAGTGACAAAAATAATGGTGTTGATATAGACGGTGGCTGTTCCCCCAGCCTCTCCAAGGATTACCACCCCCGCTATCCAAAAGTACATAAACATTATGAGCAGGACACTCATGTAGGCAAGTAGCCATCTAAGCCACATAGCTAGTCTTAATTTGTTAAAGATGGCGATTGCTGCAATGCAGGCAAAGATAATCACAAGGTTGAAGATAATATTCTCAGTATTTGCGTCTACTGTTCCTGCGAAAAAAGATACGATAACGTCAAGTATCGTGAAGCCCATAAATATCTTTGCACCCAAAGAGGCAGCTTGCTTTACGACATCGTAGGCCTCTTTTACAAAGCGCTTTCCGCTACGAGGATTCCTGTCGTCAGAATTATTGCTGTCAGAGCCCCTGCTGCTAGAGTTTCTGCTGTCAAAACTTTCACTGCTAAAGTTCTTACTAGAAGAAGTCGTATTTTGTTCATGTTCACTCGTCATAGTGCAATACAGTATAGTTGATAGTGGATATAAGAAAGGGTGACGTGCCTATATGAGACAAGAAATAGCTGAAAAAGTAGCAGGCTCACTAACCGCTGAAACAACCGAATTACTTCCCTATCTTCCTTATCTCTTACAAGACTTCTGGGAACTAGGAAGCGATCCTCTAGCCATGATAGAGATGGTCAAAAAGCATGCAGAATTACCTGAAGATGCAACTGTTTTAGACTTAGCCTGCGGCAAAGGTGTGGTCGCTATCAAAATTGCTCAAGCGCTAGGTGTAAAAGTAAAAGGCGCTGACCTAATTCCCGAATTCATTAAGTTTTCCCAGCAGAAAGCAGACGAATACGCTGTCGGCAATCTTTGCGACTTCATTGTCGCTGATATTAATGAAGTAGTCAGCGACGGGACAAGCTACGACCTTGTCATAATGGGTGCCGCAGGTGACGCCTTAGGTGATCCAGCTGAAACTCTGCGCAAGCTAAAAGGAGCAACAAAGGCTGGTGGCTACATCCTGCTTGATGAGTGCTACCTTGCCGAGGGCAGCAGTCAAGCTGACGTCAAGTACGATAACTACGAATATCTTACCGAAAAGCAGTGGCAGGAACTGTTTAAGGCCACAGGATTAAAGCCGATTGAAACACTTATCGCTTCTGAACTAGAGTGCTCTGAAAATCTTGAAGGTGAATCAGCCATGAAGCTCATCACAGCAAGAGCGCAGGAACTAAGCAAGAAATACCCTGATAAAAAAGATCTTTTTGAAGGCTACGTCCAAAGTCAGCAAGATGAATACGACGACCTAGACAGCAACATCGAAGGCGTCATCTGGATGCTACAAAGAGTCGACTAAATTTGACCACGCTTATACTAAAGGAGCCACTACACATGAGCGAATTTACCAAAGCCCTTGAAAGTCACCTTGAAGCAGTACGCGAAAGAGACATTGAAGCATTCTCAAGTTTTCTGCATCCGTCACATAACAGCATAGTCATTCTGCCAAATGGAACTAAGCTTGAAGGATATGAGGACATCCTAGGCTTTCACAAAGAATGGTTTAAAGATACAGACTGGCGCATGGACGTCCAAACCCTTGATGTGTTTAGTGTCGACTATGTGGGTTATGCCCTACTGGACGTCACCTACCACGACATAGATCAAGAGGGAAAGCCTTACACAATGAGCTACTACCTAAGCCTACTGTTTGAAAAGATAGACGACAGATGGATATTGCTCCGCGACCAAAATACCTTGAGGTAGTACGCACAGGTTAGAAAAGCCCCAGAATTCCCCCCCCCCCGCAATGCTAAGCTAGGATAAGGATACAAGCAATACGAAAGGGCCGCATCAATGACCAAGAACTATACTGAAGAATTCGTTTCGATTAATGGAATATCACAGTACTTTCTGCATCTACCCCGCGACAGTAAAAACGTGCTGCTTATGCTACATGGCGGACCAGGAATCCCTAACTCTTTTGCTGCCTACTTTCATCAGCCCTACCTAGACTTCTGTAATGCTGTTTACTACGACCAGCGCGGAGCTGGCAAAACTCAGCAAAAAAACAAGACAAAGCCAGAGGACCTCTCTATGGATGTGCTGGTTGAAGACCTAAGGCAAACCGTTCAATACGTAAAAGAAAAATATGAAACAGATCGCATCTTTCTTGCAGGACACTCTGCGGGCTCGATGCTGGGAACAGAGTACATCATAAAGTACCCAAATGATGTGGCAGGATATATCGGTTACGGGCAAATGGTCGATTCAGAAGCCGCAGAGAAAAGTTGGTTCCCCCATCTGAAAGCAGCAGTGTTAAAGTCAGGCAAAAAGAGTGATATTAAAAAGGTAAACAGCGTTAGCACAGATTTCCCTGATCTTCCCCGCGATGAGTATGTCAAAGCAACCGTCTTGCTTACTGGACTAGAATTCAAGTACAGCTTTAAGGCAAACGAAGTCACGCAGATTTACCGTAAAAGTCCCATCATGACTTTTAAAGATGCAATTCAAATGGTTCAGATGAACACGGGTGGGAAAATCAGTCAAAAACTACTAGGGGATGTAATCTACGGATGTGACTTCCGCGACGTTACGGAATATCAGGTTCCTATCTACTATATTCTGGGCAGATATGACGAGTGGACCCCCAGCACCATAGTTGCGGAATACTTTGAAGCAATCACTGCACCTAAGAAGGGACTCTACTGGATAGAGGATGCAGGCCACATGGTAGACACTGACAATCCTGAAGCGTTCTTTGAAACGGTAAAGGAAATCCTTACGGATTCTTAGCGCATAGTCGCTTTGTCAAGCGTGAACTTTTTGCACGCAACCAGGTGCAAAAAGTTTTAAGAAGTTGTTAAGGTTGCTCTTCTTTTCTTCTGACTTGCTATCTGATACCATCTCTGACCTTACCTTTTATTCAAAAGCGAAACCCTCTCTACGTCCTATTACAGTTATTAATGGACATTTAAACAGAAAAGCAGACCTCTCGAATCACTGTCTGAAAGGTTTGATTTTGTGGCAAACCGATATAAAATTTAACTTGTAATAAGCGTCATGATAGAAAGAAATTCAATGTTAGATTTTTTCAGCGAAAACGGTGAAGCAGTCGCTTACCTTGATGATGGCGAGTCTATCTTCCTCTGGTGCGGTAGATCTGTCGCTTACTTAATAGAAGATAGTGTCTACACTTACTGCGGTAAGCATTTAAGGTGGTTAGAAGATGGGTGGATATATGACCATTTAGGCGATGATGTTTTATCTCTGTACACTTTATCTAGTATTCCAAACAAATCAGTCCGTCAAACTCCACCAGCACACAGATTCATAGAAAGCCCTCCCGAAGAACCACAACGTACCTTTAGATGGTCAGTATTTAGCGGAGAAGTTTTCTTCAACACACTTACTCGGCCTTAGCCTTCTTTCTCTATGACGTCCAACCAGCTGATCCCACGTCAAGGTACTTCCTAGATACTCTACAACATGCCAATTTTTTCCCACGAGTAACCAGGGTCACAAAAGTGTCCATATGTAGCGGTTGGTAAGTATTTTGAATATCGCAAATCTAATCTTTCTACAATGGCGGGCGGTCGAAAGTCAAATCTGTCCTTAATTAGCGATAAGATTTTGCGATCTTCAGATGGTTCATTTGTCTTCACCTCAACCATAACAGGTTCTGGATAACCAAAAACATAGGCGAGTGAAACTAGACAAGACTTTGCAAGGTCGTTAACAACGATATTTTTTGCAACAAACCTTGCCATATATGCGCCAGATCTATCTGCACTGCGTCGACTTTCGTGAGTAGGTTCTCGCTTTGATATGTCCACATGAAACCACCATTTCTTAACTATGCTGCTTTCTTCGCCTCAAGTGCGCGTCTGTATGCTTTTGGGCTTACATACCCTAAGTTTGCTTGTACTCGCTTTCTATTATAAAACAGCTTCAATATAGTCAAAGAGGTAGTGCTTAACCTCATTAATATCTAAATACTTTCTGCGGTAAATCTCTTCTCTTTTGGCACTTGAGAAAAAGCTCTCTACTACCGCATTGTCAAAAGGGTTTGAAGCAGCTGACATTGAGGGAGTTACGTTATATATTTCACACATTTTCTGAAATGATTTCGAGCTATATTGCGTGCCTCTGTCGGAGTGGAAAACCAATTTCTGATCAGTATCTCTTTTGCTTGCAAGTAGTGCATTAGCAAATGCTCGTTTAACCAGCTCAGTGCTTGCTCTTCTTGATATAGAGTACCCTACTACCTCTTTGGTACAAAGATCTATTACTACAGCAAGATAGACCCATCCAAGTGAAGTTTTAATGTAGGTAATGTCTCCTGCCCACACTGTATTTGGCAAGCTCACTTTAAAGTTTTGATTGATTAAGTTGTCAAGATAGCGCCCTGATCCCTTTCCTGTCCTTTGTGGTCGCCACTTATGTCCAGTGATTGGAAACAGTCCGTTTTCACGCATAAGCTTTCGTACCCTGTAGACAGAAAGAAGGACTCCTTTTTCTGCAAGAATTTCTTGCATCTTTCTATATCCTGGAGTTTGCCTATGCTCATCAAATGTCGCACGTACTAGTTTTATAAGAGTGAGTTCTGATTCAAATTTGGCCAGATTTGCCTCTTGCCTTTTTCTCCACTGGGTAATAGGCTGATTGCTTTATGTTGAGTACTCGTGCCATCTTCGCGACTGAATGCTGATCTCGCAGCAATTCAATAGCCTCATACTTCATGAGGTTTGTTGCGTGAAGATGGCTAGGGACTTTTTTAAGATTTCAATCGTTTCTTTTTGGTCAGCTAACTCTTTGTTTTTGCGCTTAAGCTCTTTTTCTAACTCACGCTTTTCATACAAAATTTCAGCTTCTGTTTTCTTCTTCAAGGGCTTTAGTCCCCTCTCTTCTGCTGCTGTGGGCAAACCGTGCTTCTTACGGTAATCTTGCATCCACTTATACACCACAGCTTTACCTGCACCAATATCTTCAGCAACCTTTGCAACTGATTTCTTAGATTCAATTATATGCTTTGCGGTGTTTTCTCGAAATTCTGGAGTGTATCTGCTTCTAAGACCTGACATAAAATATTTCCTTTCGTTGTTGTTTGTCATTGCAAGTGGACAGACAGACAACGAAAACCTCTAACGTATTCTCGACGCAGTACACAATTGAAGCAGACGAATTGTTTGACCAAGCAGTGTGGAATATTCGAAGATTTTGCTATCAGATGAGACCATATGTTTCAGAGCGCACAACAACACTTAAAAATGAAATAGAAAGTGTACTTAAACTAAGGCCTCGTGAAGCTCAAATTGAGAGTGGCTATCTAGAAAGAGTTCTGGAAAACAAGCGAGACCCGAAAAGAAAGTATTTAGTCTGGCACAATCAGTATTATGGGCAATCTTTTCAAAAGACTACCCATGCTCGCTTTGCTTTTGGAACTCCAGGATATCTTGCTAGTCAGCCTGGCGGCAGTGATGACGTGGCTCTTTTCTTGGAACTAGATAAACTGATTAATCTTCCTAATAAGAACCTTCGCAGTCACATGAAGCAAGTAGTGCAGACTTAGTAAAGAATTAACTGTGCCCTCTAGCTGGACAAAATTGCATTTATGTCACGTCCGCCATAGAATACGCGAACTATTGAAACGCTATCAGTCTTATCGTTAACGGAATAAAGCACAGCGAAGCTATCTACATTCATGCGGCGCAAGCCAAGTTCTCTGCACTCATCGGTGTCATAAATTGGAAATCTTTCTGGCATGAAGTTTAGCTCAGAAACTTGCTCAATAATTCGAAGTACTTATTCCTTTGAAGTTTCGGGAGCAAATAATGCTTCGGCAATATAGTGACCTATCTCTCTTATATCTTCTTTTGCTGCGTCAGAATAAGTGACCGCCCATTTTTTCATATCCCAAACTCTGCCTTTAGTTCAGCGTGGACTTCTTCCATAGGATACACTCTACCTGCTGCAATATCATCAAGACCCTTTTGAAGTTCTACCTTCATTTCTTTGCCAGAAAGTGCTTCAAGTGCTACAGGTTTAGGTGTAGGTAGTTTAAGTTCAAACGGAATGCTACGAGTTAGTGTAATTTGTCTTAAGAACATGCTGATTGCATTGGACATGGGAATCCCAAGCTCATTTAGCACATCTTCTGCTTGAGCTTTTACATCAGGTTCAACACGAGCATAAACATTGGTGGTTTTAGCCATTGCATCCACATCCTTTCATAGGTAAATTGTAGGCTATTGTACATACAATAGCAAATTGCATCTTTTCAAAGTACCACAACATTTCTTAATTTGGTAAGGTTTTGACAGAGCACTTCAATAACTATGGCAACCCTTTGACGATTTTTTCTGAACGCATTTCCACAATCATCTCGATAACATCGCTGTCATCTTCAAGCTCTGCTTCACCGCTCATGGCATTTTGAAATGTATGCATTGCACAGGTAGCATCTTCTGGCATCTCTTCAAGAATTTTATCTATATCATCCCAAATTTCTTCCAATGTAAGTAGTCGAATGCGTCCTGCCTCATAACCCTCCATCCTTTGCTGTAGCACCTTGAGATCTTTCTTTATCTGCAAATCCTCTCGTTCTTTGTTGCGACGCTCAAGCTCTTTTTCAATTTCTATCTCTGTAAGCTCTGCTTCGGTATTGTGGGTAATATCGATTAGGTCACGAGCACGAGTAACATCATCAATCGCATTCAGAAAAGCTTGAGGATCACTATCTCTAAGAGCAGTATCGATATGAGCCGACATATCTTCTTCTGTCTTGAGGTAACTTATTGCACTAAATGGTGTTTTTGATTTCATGTCTAACTCCTTAAGCACGTCTGCTGTTCGTCCCCTTGCAGCCTTATTCCAATTGGCAGTTTTCTCTAGAGCAAAATAAAGCCTTGCTGCTGCGTTTCTAGTCTTGATTAGGTCGGGGCGAAATGCTTGAAGCAAAATGAAGTCATGATTAAATTCATCAAAGGAACTTTCACACTCAAAGGATAACTCAATAGGAACAAAGACTCCGCTTTTAAGAAAAACACTACGCGCCCTATTGATGATTGCATTTGCGTCAACGTTATCTGAAAGGTCATTCTCTAATTGACTTATTTCAGAAGCAATCGCTTTGTCAGTTTTTACAGCAATCATCCACTGAATCCCAAGACTGATAGCCCATGCAATGGAAAAAGCACCTAAAAAGTAAAATGCCAGTACAAAGATTACTACTAGAATGACAGTAATTACTTCCCCGAAAGCGCGTAGGGGATCTGCTGGCGACAACATCATCCAGGCAGTTGCAGGAGCTAGCGCGATTGATATTACTCCAATAATTGGAAGACCGATTACTGCACGCTTATAATCTTCTTGCGTTCGATGGCTTCCGTACAGGCGGAGAATTTTCTGCTCATGTCTCTTAAATGCTAGCAAGCCTGCTGAACTTCTTTTGGCAACTTCTTCCAAATCAATTAATTCGTTAAGAAGTTTAATCTTTTTGCTTGAATAATTCTTATCTCTGCCAGTAGAAGACAGATAATTTGTAAAGTTCTTTAGCAGTGTAGTTACTAAAGTGATTGCGGCTGACACCAAGCCTAGAGCAATCGACAATTGTTGCCAGTCCATACAGTTCCTCCTACGACTTTGTGATTGGTGCACCGTTCTTGCAGTACGAATAAGTGTACATGAATCAATAACCGCGATTGCTTTACATATCTGGAAATCATTATCTTGCTTGTTCAAATATAAAATCTTCAATCCTCTGACTAGACAGATTACTTAACATATTGAGATGTTGAGTATAGATAGTAGTTGTAGCGATAGACTGATGTCTCAAGATTTGCTGCGTTTCTTGAATCGTCCCACCTGCAAGAAGATTAAGTGTTGCACAGCTATGACGTAGGGAATGAGCAGTATGTCGAGGGCTGTCTATATCAATTTCTTTCAGCCTATTTTTAACAATCCTAGATATACTTCTTGTAGTAAGTCGCTGACCTCTTGAGTTATTAGAAGTGCTTATAAATAGTGGTCCTGATTCTCTTCCATTGAGATAGGCAAGAATAGCTTGATGAGTCTTTGCAGATATGAGTACAAAGTCACTCTTATCATCACGACCTTTACCCTGTATTCGCAATATATAACTGTCACCTGATTTTTGAAGGTCAATAACATCTGCCCTACTTACTTCAATCGTTCTAAGACCAGAAGTAATACAAAGTGAGATGATTGCAGTATCTCTATAGTCTTGCTCACTGTTTCCCTTAATGCTTCCTAGAAGTTGTCTTGCCTGATCAGAGGTTAAATAATCACGCTTGAAAGAACCATCACCCTTGACCCCCTTAATGCGTTTAGCAATATTAGGATATAGACCTTCTTGAGCAAGAAAATCAAATAACAGTCGAATAGCTACTATATATAACCGTGCTGTACTTGCTGACCTGACTTCAAGTAAATATTTCTTGTAGCGCAATACATCCTGCCGAACAGGACTTGTAATGCCCTCATCTTTTAACCAGCAAACGAGATTCTTAATCGCTGACTCATAAGTACGAGCAGTAACCTCTTTTACATCAATATACTCAAGCCATGACTGATAAAGTCGTTCATCAAAGACAGGTGTTACTTGCGACTGCCCGACTAGCTCATTCATGCTTGTACTCCTTCATTTAGATAGCGCTCAATCTCTACAGCAATAATAACTATTCGACCACTGCTAAGACGTATGGATTCAATCTGTCCTGCTGTTATCAAGTTTCTTACAGTGCTGGTAGATAATCCAAGAATGTAACTTGCGTCTTTGGGGCTAACAGGCAAACCTCTTTCAAATCTTAAGCAGGCATAAGCAAGTGCACTGGCATCTGTACTTTCCATTATTTTCCTCCTCTCGATAAGTCGAATTGCTTCTAATCTGCGTGGAAATGTAGTTCGAAAATGTTGTTGATTTTGAGATAAAAAGTGGAAACAAATGAGAAACACAGTTGATAATTTTGAGGCCTGCAAGGCGCAGAGTGCACAGTAGTTTATACTCAAAGCTGCTAGATGATAGTGGCTGATAGCTAAAAATTAAAATTAAGAATCTATTAAGAAGTCGGTAAAGACTGTTAAGAACTGTGCGGGCTAAGATAGGTGACACAAACAAAAACCACCTACTTAGAGGAGAACCGACATGAACACACCAAAAACAGCAAACTTCACTACAATCCCCATCCTATCTACACTGGCCTGCCTACTTCCCGTAGCTCTTTATATAGCCATGTGGAATAGACTTCCCGACCAAATGCAGGCGAACATGATGACAGATGCCCTTACCTTACCAACTGTTGTAGTGGCCTTTGTAGTACCTGCCTTGATTCTTGCTGTTCATCTAGTCACTGTGTTCACCACGATCAACCGCGCTAAGGGAGAAAACAACCCTAAGTTGCTGTGGGCTTTATGGTTAACACCAGCAGTCGCAATCGTTGCAAACGTCGCACTAATAATGGTGAATATTTAAGGCACAGTCTAACTACTTGAGCTAAGACCAAACAACTGTCTATGTAAGCATCCTCTTGCCAACTGGCAGGAGGATGCTTACGTGTGCACCGTCGATTTTGTGATTAGTTTTAAGTAGCTTGCCAATTAGCGGGAGGGTGTTTTCGTGCGCACCAGAAATTTCGCGTCGTGGACTTCTTGACATTGGAGTTCACTCCAATGTTACGGTATTCTCTAGGTGCATAGATTGGATCATAAATGTACCGCCATCAAAACTAGGCAAGGAGCCCACGTGAAGAACCGAAACATCAAAGAAGCCGCCGCCGAAATAGGCGTCTCGACCGATACTCTGCGTTACTGGGAAAAGGAAGGAATCATTCACCCAAAGCGGGCAGAAAACGGATATCGCTTCTATGACGATGCCGATATGACAAACCTGAAATACCTCGTAGTGCTAAAACACGCACGCTTCTCTCTTGCGGACATCAAGACTATCAGTGAGGCCCCTTATCTGTCCTCTTATGACGAGTGCTCCCAGGGCTACAAAGACCTCATCAACGGAAAGATTGCCGAACACGAACAGATAATCCAGAGTCACCAGCAAATAATCGATCTGCTGCGTGAAGGCCTCTTAATCGCAGGGGGCTCTAGTACGCACACAGAAGCGCGCAACAAACTGAACAGCTTCTTTGACCAGATCTTTGCAGATATTAAGTCTACAGACGGTAAACCTACAGATAGTGAACTTGCAGGCAATAAGGAAGAGAGAACTCACTAACATGGCAACGATATTTTATTTCAGCTCTACCGGCAACAGCTTACACGTCGCCAAAAGAATCGCAGAACAGATCGGGGACGAATACAGCCTTATTCCTATGCGCAACGAAGCAGTCACCTGTTCAGATGATGTAGTGGGCTTTGTCTTCCCCGTCTACTTTTTTACGCTACCCAGAATGGTTGAGCGCTTCGTAAATCAAGTGCAGATAACAAACAAGAACGCATACGTATTTGCCGCGGTTCCCCACGGAGGACAAATAGGGGGAGCACTTGCCCGAATCAGCCATGTTCTAGGCAAAAAAGGAATCACTGTGCACTACGGTGCAAAACTTAGGGCCCGGTCAAACTATCTGCCCATGTATACGATGGACGACAGTGAAGAGGCGCGAAGACAGCTTGATAGTGAACTCTCAGCAGCCGCAAAAGCGATTGCCGCAAAGACAGTCAGAAAGACCTCGAAAAGCACACTTCTTCTGAGTAAGTTAGGTGGTAGCTTCTATCCCTCTGAAGACAGTGATCGCTTTTTCACTGTCTCTGATGCATGCGTCCACTGCGCAACTTGTCAAAAGGTGTGTCCTGCAGACAATATACAAGTGACGGATAAAGGGGTGGAGTTCCTCCATAAGTGCGAACACTGCATTGGATGTCTGCATAACTGCCCAAAGGATGCTATAGATTGGAAGGGCAAAACGCAAGGCAAGAAACGCTACAGAAATCACAACATTACCCTGAAAGAATTAATGACCCCTAGCGAAGAAGATCAACAAAGCGCGTCAATAGGAGAAAGTCACAAACGATGAAAAGCACTATTGCCTTAGTAGCCTTCCTTCGTGAACGTCCGCGTGCAATCGCTCAAATGCGCCACATTGATACGCAGGAAATAACCGAAGGCATCTATGCCATCAAAACAAAAGGGGCGAACTTCTTCCTTGTTAAAAATAGCGACAATAAGTACATCGCCATCGATGCAGGTGGCGGCAATGAAGCCATCATCGCAGCCGAATTGGCAAAACTAAACATCGGGCCCGAAGACATCATAGCCACCTTTCTTACCCACACTGACTTTGACCACATTGCCGCACTAGGGCTTTTCAAGAACGCCACAATTTGTCTACCACAGCAAGAAATCCAGGTAATAGACGGGTCTGCTCCGCGCCTTCCACATCTAGGCAAAAGTAGATTTAACAAAACTACGCTAAATCACAGCTACACAGCCGTAGAAGACAATGAAGAACTGCACTTCAAAGACATCATCGTAAGGTGCATCCATACGCCAGGACATACAGTAGGCTCGATGTCGTTCCTGATAAACGATACGTACCTCTTTGTAGGAGATAACCTTAGCTTGCGGGAGGGCAAGGTTGAGCTATTCAATTCAATTTTTAACGCAGATGATGATGTTCAAAAGGAAAGCCTGCGGCGGCTTGCCGCGCTGCCAGCAGGTGTACAGTATATCTTTACCGCACATTACGGTTTTTCAGATAACTTCCAAGAGGCATTTGAAAAATTTCTCTCGCGATAAACTTTTTTCGAAATTCCACACGTGTTCTATTGACCGCTCAGGGCTCTCTTATATAATGATGTGCAAGAGGTAAGTCCAAGTTGACGGTTGCAGCCCAACTGAAAGGAAAGATCGGAGCCTAGAAAGGAAACGATCATCCAGACAGGAGGGCAGACTTGTGCAGATAATTTTTACCACGCTATTGATTAGTTATGTAGGAATATTTATTCTGGCTCTAGTTTTTGCTGTTGTGAAGCTGAGCTCGAAATAAGCATAAGCAAAGCGGCCGCTAAGTGCGACCGCTTTGCTTAAAATATAAACCTTTGGGCAGACCGTCGTCACTACACTTCGGACTTACCTTATACTCCTATTATGCTCTTTTATGCTTACTTCGTCAACTATTTTATTCCAAGGCTTACTAAACTTCAGCACACTTGATACACATTATTTTGGAGACAGGAATGCAAGAAGAACTACAAAAAGAGAAACCCAGCCCACCGGGCTCATCTGGCTCACCCAGTTCGCTTTCTACTCAATCGAAGAGAAAGCTTTTTGTTGCGCTGACACAGCTTATGCGCGAAAAGGATTACAGCAGCATCACTATTAGTGAGCTTTCAGAAAAGGCAGGGCTTGACCGCCGAACCTTTTATCGTCACTTCAAATCAAAAGATGAGATTCTTAACCTAATTATTGTGGAGGCCTTCCATAAACACACGGAAAACTTGAAAGGTCTCTCTGATATGGGGGCTTTCGAGGTCAACAAGGCCTACTTTGAACTACTTGAAGAGTACAAAGAACCACTTATTCTTTTCAAAGAACATGGGCTGCTCTCCATCGTTCAAAAACGCATCTCAGAGTATCTGCCTCTGCTCTATGAAATGTTCCCTGCTGAAAATGCCCAGGAAAATGACTCATGGGCCCTTACCTTTAAAGCTGGAGGTGCCTGGAGTGTTACTGAGCGCTGGATTGAAGGTGGCGCAAAGGAAACCCCTGAAGAGATGGCCCGACTGGTGACCCTCTGCGCACCTGACTTTATTTACTAAACTAAAGGTTACCTATTCAACACCCTTGATTGCTTCAACCATATCAATCTTGCGGATTCTCCTGCTAAGCAAAAAGGTCGTAGCAAGCGAGCACCCAATAACAATGCACGACGCAATGATGAAGCTGCTTATCGATAGGTCTGGATAGTACATAATCCTAAAGGAAGAGAAGGTTCCCACATACTGACCTAAGAACCAGAAGCCTAAGGGAATGCCCATTAGCCAGCCCAGCAATGTGGTCACAATGTTTTCTCGCATAGCCAGCGCACGTATTTCTCTTCGGTGAAAGCCTAGTACGCGCAAGGTTGCGTAGTCCCTGGTGCGCTCCGTAAAGCTCAGTGCGCCCAGATTGTACAGCACAACAACCACTAACAAGACTGCAAAGAAAACAATCAGATTAAAAATGGTCCCTAGACCTTCAAGCATGTCTTCGATGCTCTGTCTTTGTTCTTCTGCAAGAATTACTTGCTCAATCCTTGGGTCAGATCTTAAGCTATCTACTCTGTCGGAGCCCCCTACTAGCATTTCTTGTGGCTGAAAGCTTCCACCTGCATCCTGCCAGGTACTTGCATGCACGTAAGTACCCTGCGGGGTACTTGACGCTAAGATACCCCTCACCTCAAAGTCATAGACATCGGTATCCATCGACGCGCGCAACTGCAGGCGGTCACCAACTTGCAAGCCCACGGCCTGAGCAAAGCCTTCCGTTACATATACACCACCCTGCTGCAGGTAGTGACCTTCAAGAGTCTGCAAATGAATATAATCGCCGTCATCAAAAATGGTAAGTACCCTATTAAAGCCATCATCAGGAGTAGTCCTAGCGATAAGACTCTGCATCCATTGTCCGTTTAGTTCATTGCGCAAGTCTTCATTTTCTTGTTCGGTGTTCAGCATATTCGTGCGAATGCGTGCTGTATGCCTGTACTCCACTTCGAGGGAGTTTTCTATCTGACCGTGCATAGAATCTGGCATGCCGAAGCCTGCTATCAGCAACATCATGCCCCCTGCTACCCCGATAGTTCCCATAAGAACACGTATGGGGTTAGAGCTTCCGTCCCTCCATGCCCAGCGGCCACCGTAACTCATCTTGCGCCAGAAGCCGCCACGTTCCTTTGCAGGAAGAATCTTGCCTGCCTTTGCGCTACTCCCTCTAAGGTATTCAGCAGGTAGTCCTCTTCTAACCCTTCCCGATGCCCAATATGCTGATAAAGTACAAATCAGCGTAATGGCCAGTGCAATCAGTAGCGAGGTCCAACTGTAAGCAATGGTCAAACTAGGCAGAGAGAACTCCGACTGTGAATCAAGAACAACATTCGATATGGGTGGCGCACTTAACGTGCCCACTACAGATCCAATCCCGCCCACCAAAAGACCAAAGGATGCGTAGTGAAACCCAATCGACTTACTGGAATATCCCAAACCTTTCAAGGTCGCAATGTCCTTTGTCTGAACTTCGATTAGGCGCCTAATAGTCGTGTACATAGCAAGCACTGACAGTAAAACAAAGACAAAAGCAAAGAGCAGAGAGAGTCCCTGAAGTTGTGCCGGTCTTTCTAGGGCATACGATACCTCGGCAAAGGTTGACCTATCAAAGTAAGAAAGGTAGCGCTCACCCAGAATTTCTGGGGCCGCCTCTCGAAGCGCGCTGCCGCTACTGCTGTCGCCCTTAGTACCTTTCTTACCTAAGCCGCCACCATCATGACTATCGCTCTTACTCTTCTTATTTGCAACATCAATCTTTTTTCCAGCACTATCACCCTCATGGATAATCTCCATAAAATTGAGTGCAGCCATTGGCGCCAATTGACTCTCTAGGACAGAGTCAGTCACTATTCCGTATCCAAAGAGCTCTGGGTTTGGCATAAGGAAGTCTGTGGTACCCGTAAAGTACATCCTTGTTGGGGAGATAATAGTTCCTCGAACCTCAAGAGAACTGATCCATCCATGAATATCGACTTCTATATGGTCGCCTATCAGAATATCGTGGGTCTGTGCATAGTCTTCATCGATCCAAATTCCCTCTAGATCCGAGGCAAGGTCTGCTCCGCGCACAACGTTAGGTTTTGAGATATCCTCATTCCCCATACCTTCTATAAAGAGATAACTGTCCTCACCGTTGTGTTGCACGGATGCTTGCAGCCTTGTTGTGACTGATATGTCATAGACACCTTCTGTATTTCTTATTGCCTCAATATCATCTTCTGTGAATTCCGTGGCAAGTATCCACGAATCGGCAAGGTTGCTTTCTTGCACGAATGCGGTGGTACTGTTATCCAGTCCGCGCCAAGCGCCTTCAAGTCCTACAAAAGCAAGAACGCTTAAGGCCGCCATCAGGAAAACAGAGAAGAACTGCGTCCAATTGCGCAGAAGATCACGTCTTAATTTTATATTGAGGTAGCGCACTAGGAACCTACCTCTTCCGATGTGTGGATAGCTGACTTAAGGGCAAGCTCCCCGCAGGTAGCACCTTCACCCTTTTGGATAGATGTACCTGAAACGATCTCCTGGACTTGTCCATCAAAAAGACGAATAACCTTGTCAGTACCCGATACTAGTTCTTCATTATGCGTGACCAGCACAACAGCAACTTCACCCGCAGCTGCGATTTCTTGTAAAGTTTGCATTACCTGTTGTCCTGTGTGCGAATCAAGGGCACCCGTAGGCTCATCGCACAACAATAGACGTGGCTTCTTAGCCAAGGCACGCGCAATAGCTACACGTTGCATCTCTCCCCCAGAAAGTTGGTGGGGAAAGTTATTCTTTCGCTGCTCGAGTCCTACAGTCTTCAAGTAGTGAGCCGCAGCGTCCTGATTACCCGTCAATTGCGCAGCAATACCTACATTTTCTAAAGCAGTAAGGTTAGGAATCAGGTTATAGAACTGAAATACAAAACCAACCACATCACGCCTATAATCAGTCAGCTCACGATCTGAAAGGGCAGAAACATCCTTGCCCTCGAACTTGATAGTCCCCGCTGTCGCACGGTCCATCCCACCCAAAAGATTGAGCGCAGTACTTTTTCCTGATCCTGAAGGCCCTAGAATTACTGTTAGCTGCCCTTGTTCAATGGCAAGGTCCACCTTATTAAGTGCTGTTACTTTCTGGTCTCCAACTTGATACTCTTTACTAATATTCTTGAACGTTATCATGTGCTCCCTTATGTGTCTTGTCAGTTTCAACTCTCTGCTTTTTGAGGGCTTGAAGTCGCTGCAATCGCTGGCTTCAGCACCGTGCTTTGTCAGCTTCTGTCCTGTCACACTCGTGACATAAATACTTTAGGGAAGCACGATTTTCAATTCAACAAAAAGGGGAAAGGTTCCCCACAGAACGAAAAGTGAGACAGGCTATACTCCACGACTAGACAGTCAAAACTTCATTTTACTCCTGCGTTCACTAGCAGGAGCTTTAATGTGTTCTTAATCATTCTTTTACTCCACCTTAACTACTCTTTAGTTGTCTCTTGGTAATATTGCGCAGAGTTAAAAGTCTTGACAATATACCAAATAAGGAATATGATTAAATTTGAGTTGCGAATTCAGTTTGCGAGTGACCAAATACGACTACTTTACTTCTTTTGGTCAAAAAATACATGTGTCATAACCAATGAATTCATTAAGAAGAGTCAAAAGATCCCTCGGAGACCATTAGACCTAGCCCGCAAATATAAGACTGAATATGAAAGCAGAAAACATGATGAGTAGCTATACAGACCACAAAAAAGAATTATTAAGTAATCCAGAATTTCGAAAAGAGTATGATGCCTTAGAGGGCGAATATCAGGCTTTGCGAGCTATCATTGATGCAAGGCTTGAGACAGGGCTAACTCAGAAAGAGCTTGCTGAACGTAGTGGGCTTAAGCAGTCAAACATTAGTCGAATAGAGACTGGCCAAAGTGTTCCCAATGTGCGCACGCTATCGCAGTTGGCAAAAGGGTTTGGCAAAAAACTATATATCGAATTTCGTTAATAAGGAGCATCAAAGAGCATCTTCTAGTTCAAGGCAAGGATGGCTTTTCAGTACGAAACTAGCTCCACCTAAATAGTAGCCAACAGATAAACTTGGCCCGCAATAACAGCTGCAATAACTACAAACAGCAACACGACCACGGTTCCTTCTTTAATGTACTTGGACACGACTCCGCCAATTAGGCCACCTAAAATACCCCCAGGGATTACATATAGAAGCAATGAAAAGTCTGCAAATCCATTGATGCTGTACTGAATCAACGCTGCTGCCGATGCCAACATGGCAATAAACAGGCTCTGCAGCACGGCATCCTTTGGTTTAGACCCAAATAGGTACATAAGCGCAACCATCTGCAAAGGACCGCCTCCAATCCCAAAAAGTCCAGAAAAGAAGCCTGTTATCAGTCCTATTGCTGCACCCAAAAAAGGATTTGTTGTTATACGGGGACGAATGTAGCGCCTTAAAACAAGGAGCACCCCAATAGCAATCATGACTACAATAAAAAGAACGCTGATAAGGACGGGGCTTAAGAAGAGCAGGACGTAAGCACCGGCAAAAGCACCCACTATAGTCCCCGCTGCCAGGAAGATTAAATGCCTGAATTCAATATTTGTCTCCCAGACACGTCTTGTTGTAATGCTGACAGCTGACATAACGAAAACACAAGCGGCAGAGGTAAAAGACGCAAGACCAATATCAGCGCCCAACACAGAAAGAGACGGCCTAATGATAAGGCCGCCTCCAATTCCTGTAACTGACCCTATGGCAGCAGACAGTAATGCAACGATAAAGAAGAACATTGCTAGTTGCTATCCATAAGTTCCGACAATGCATCAATCCTTTCTAGGGGAAAGGGTGGGTTCCCCAGGGGCTTCAAGGCAAGGGACATTAACTTCAGAGGGCTGTCGTCTGCAGCGCTACGATTGGAGCTCAAATGCCCACAAATTCTGCAACGATGCACAACCGCCCATTCACCACCCTTCCTAATCCAAACGCTTATGGCTTCCATTGCCCCGCCGCAATTTGCCTCCCGGTCTCCTGGATCATTATCCAGGTGCTGACTTGAAAGGCACCAGGGACAATGATTTCGGTGATCACTTCCGGCACCGTGCGAAACGACCAAACGATCGCATATCTTGCAGGTAAAACTGTCACTGCAGGCATTGTGTCGATAGTAGCCTTTCGCGTACTTTCGTCTTTTGTTCTCTCGGTTCATATATCAATTTCCTACTTCTTTCTCTTATTTTCTCTACCTCTTTTTAAGGTGTCTTTTGAACTGCTTTATTTCGTTCTTACTACCAAACCATCCTATGAACTTCTCGTTCTCGATCTGTCTGGAAGTAAGGCCGCTGTATCTTACTTCACGCTGCAATTTTTGGTAACTTTCAAAGCGCTTTTCCGAAAGTGAACCATCTTCAATCGCTTCTTTGATTGCACAGCCTGCCTCGGTATCATGCGAACAGTCACGGAACTTGCACCTTGCAGCAATTTCTTCAACATCTTCGAAGGTCTTTGAAAGGTCTCCCCCAAGCATCTGAAGTTCACGCATACCGGGCGCATCAATAACGATGCCGCCATCTGAACTATCACTCTTTGGCAAAAGCAAAAGTTGACGATGTGTTGTGGTGTGCCTACCCTTGTCATCCTGACGTATAGTTTTTGCAGCCATTACATCTTGCCCAGCAAGATGATTGATAAGAGTAGACTTCCCAACCCCTGACGACCCAATAAAGGCAACTGTTTTTTCGTGCCCAATGTAGGCGCTTATTTCTTCAAAGCCGCTTCCGCTTTCAGAGGAGCAAACAATCACATCAACCCCTAGGCTAACCGTAGCGATTTCATCAAGCCTCTGCTGCAAATCATCGCACAAATCAGACTTCGTTAACACAATCACAGGGGTCGCCATACTGTCCCATACAAGGGCCAGATAACGCTCCATTCTTCTTAAGTTGAAGTCTGCATTAAGTGACATGCAGATAAAAACAGTATCAATATTTGCAGCTATTACCTGTCCAGAGACCGTTGTTCCTGCAGACTGTCTTGCCAGCATACTCTTGCGACGCAAAACATGGTGAATAATGGCATTGCCAGAATCTTCGCTGATACGGTCAATCATGACCCAATCACCAACCGCAGGAAACTCAGTTTGGTCACCTGCATCGTGAGCAAACTTTCCTGAAACACTCGCACTTATTTCTCCGCCTACACAGGCCACCTTGTACCTATCGCGGTGTTGTTCTGTAATCCTAGCAAGATAAAGGCCTTCATATAAGGTAGCCTCTTGCTCAAAACGTTCACTTAATCCATAATCTTTCAGATCTATATTTACTACGCTCATAGTTATATTCCTTCTTAGCCAGACATAAGTAACCCTTAAGATTGCACTGTCATGCAGCGCGGATTACTTGTTGTCATATACAATCTCGTTAACTACGCCGTCTACTAAGATGTCCATAACTGCTTCGCTTTTTTCAAAATCTTGACCCTGTAAGTCGAAAAAGGTTATTGTCAGTGTTTGAGATACCTTTTTAACAAGGTCCACATCAACTTTAAATTTAACTCCATGCTCCACAAGCATGTCAGTCATCTGTGCATCAACATCAGGATATGCCTCGCGTACCTCTTTAGGAAGCTTGCGTGTAAGATGACTAATTAGCTCTGCGTCATGCTGCAAAAGCAGGGGTTGTTTCTTTACCTCCCCAAAAGACCAGAGTGTTAACTCTCTTACCAATTGTTTCGGAGGCAGTGAGCAGTTTTTCTGCAAAAAGACTTCCGTATCTACCAGTGTCTTCTGCTGAATCCTCAGTAGAATATCAGCGTAAAGATGCTCCTTATTCTTATAAAAAGCGTAGAAAGATCCTTTTGCGATTCCCGCTTCCTTTGTTAAATCTTCAACAGTTACCTTTTTGAGTCCATAGCGAATAAACAGTTGCTCCCCTTCGGTAAGCAGACTCTCTTGTATGACAGCTCTTTCTGATTCGCTGAACTTTGGCATTTCATATATCCTCACCCTTTTCTAATTTATATGACTTATTCGTTTATTTGGTCATATAAATAGTACACCCTCAGCGAAACGAAGTCAAGAGCAGCCTCTTTACCTGCAAAAGTTCACTCAGCACTATAAGGCAATCGCCACAAAAAAGCGCGAAGGCCCCTATATCTGCAGGCCTTCGCGCTCTACGCACAGCTACTCTCTACTTCTTTTTGATAGGACAACACACTTCCGTTACCCAGTTTTCAGGATTCGGGTCATGCCCAGGACTTACATGATAGATATTTATCATGGGCCCATCATAGTCATATCCATTCTCCTCGACCCAATTCGCAACTGCTTCATGGGCTACATAACTTTGGTCGTAACTGCCTTTATACACGGTAGAAGCTACCTTAGTTGCTTCAACTGTCTTAAAGACAACATTGTCCGTATCTTCATACGTTCCTTCCACAGCAACCTGAATCTCTGCGTCGATGTCTTTCTCCTTATATTCCCCGTCATGGTAAACAGAGATCGGGTAGCAAGGATCCGACAGCTGCAGGGCATGGTCAGTTTCCTCTGCCATCTGATTCCAAAGGTCACCCTCGGCATCATACGTAGGAACAATCTTGCGCAAACTTGCCACGTATCTTTCGGGGATTGTCTTAAGGGTCACGTTATATTGCATAGAGCAGTCATCCTCTCTTAAGCCCTTTAGGGCGGTATTGATTAGCTTTGCTCTAGTGCGCGCTTCTTGCTCTTGCCTAATGGTCTTCTCTAATTCACTCAGCAAAAAGGTCTCCAGTGCTTCAGAGTTCTGGTACTGCTTCAGTATCTCTGCGATGGCAGAGAGACCAAAGCCCATATCCCTAAGTGCCCTGATGCGATTTGCTTCATAAAGCTGGTCAAAAGAGTAGTAGCGATACCCTGTAGAGCTATCCACAGCGTCAGGCTTAAGCAGTCCCAAATCATCGTAATGACGCAGCATGCGAATGCTCACCCGCGACAGCTGTGAAAAAATGCCAATCTTTATCATTAGTATCTGTCCTTTCATGCACGGTGTGCTTTGAGCTCACCAAATATTCTGAAGTGTCTCACAGTGTGAGAGTCAAGGGAAGTTTCAAATTTTCGTAGATTAGGCATAAATTTGCAGACTTAAGCATAAAGGGTTGAAAATTAGGCACGGAAGACTGAAAACGCTTATCATAGACAGGTATGTTTCACAGGGAAATTGGGCTGACCTATGCCAGTCCGTGCTAACGCGCGCTGATTGACTCTAAGGCTAGTCTTCCAACAGAGAAACCGTGGCCTAACCCATGGTTTGGAGAGAAGAAGGTGTACAGACAATGATGAGGAAAATCAGAACTTCTGCATTACTCTTCATGATGCTCGCATTGCTGACAGCGCCCCTTTCAATGGGTGCACTAATTGCTGGTGCTACTGAATCCGAAAATGAAACAGTATTTACCACCGAGGGCGGTGTTGAGTTCATTGGGGAGGTCGACGAAGAGGGAAATCCTATCGACGTAGAACCCATTGACGTTCCAGAACTTGAAGGCTCTGGCATTATGGCCATTAGTGCCGAACTAGATCCTGACGATGCCCTTGCTCCACAAGCACGCATCGGCGGAGAAGTCGTCCCCTTTGAATCACTTATCTATAAAGTAATGCAATCCCACGATCAATGGATTGTAATCGTGGGTGGAACTCTGGCAGAAAACACACCCCTGCCAGCAACTATTGAAGTCGCAGTACCAACAGGATCGCCCGTATTTTGGTTCGGTGAAGTGGGCGGAAGCGGGGACCCTCAACAAGACCCCGTGTTTTCCGATGACCGCAGAGATATGCGCACCGAAGGTGACTTCGATATTTACTCGGCAGTCATGACGACCTACCATGACATGCAGATTGAATACCGCCTAAACCATAATCCCTTTACTCAAGGCCCTGATGGTCCAACTATTGCCCTAGAGTATGTGCCTTGGCAAGATGTAGCTGAACTTAGACTTGCAGCAGCACTCCCTCCAGGAAGTGCCGTGCTAGCCCCTGATATCGAGTTCCTTGGCTTTGGTCCAGGAGAAACCCCCGACGACCGTGCGCCTGCATTTGCCCGCGTCTTTACAGATGTCAGTGCTGGTGAGGTCTTCTCTACAGAGATTACTTACACGATTACTGGTAGCGGATCTGCTGTTTCAAACCTAAGTGACGTAGTCCTGTTTGGACTGGTTGCAGGACTTGTTGTCATTACAGGTATTGTGTTCTTCCTCTTTGCGCGCGGAATGAGCAAAAGAAGCACTCCTGATGATGAGGACGATTACGAAGAAGACGAAGATGATGAAAGCGATGAGGACGAAGATGAGTAATAAAATAAGGCTCGAGACCCCTGTCTTGAGCCTTATTGCTCCCCTACTGTTGGCGACCTTTCTTGCTACAGCACTTCTACTGGTGACAGCACCTACTGCTTTTGCCAATCCTGAAGATTCTGATTCAGTTGCTGCAGGTGAACTCACACAGCTCGAGGGACTCCTCTACAAAGTATTCAGACATCCTGATGGTTATGCGGCACTGGTAGCAGGAAGGCTTCCCTCAGATACTCCTCTGCCTGCGACTTTTGAGATTGCAGTTCCCGCAGGAGTAGAAATCATTTGGTTTGGCGAAGTCAGCGGGGGGGCTAGGGATGTAGACATCACCTTCCCAGAACCCCTTACCGTGCGCAGCGAAAATGGTTTTGATATCTATACAGCGGTCACCAACGAACACCGTATTCAGGTTGAGTATCTTCTACATGAAGACCCTTTCCTCGTTGCTGACGACGGAACTCATGTCTACGACTTAGTCTATACTCCCCTGCATGATGCTCAATCCCTAATTATGGCAGCTTACTTGTCTCCAGGAAGCACCGTTACGGATCCTAGCTTTATACAAATGGAATCTACGGTAGAAGACCCGCTTTACGGAACGCAAATTAATAACGTAACGGGCGGGGAGACATATAGTCTCACACTTCCCTACACCCCACCTGCATCTGTCGCCAGGCAGGGTGGCGCAAATCTTAATGAAGGTCTGCTTGTCACTGCAGGAATTCTCGCGATAACCTTTATTGCTGCAGGCGCAGTATTCTTCATCGCCAGACACCGCAGGACTGAGGTTGAAGCTTTTGAAGATGAGCATGAGCCTGAAGATGAAAACTACGAACACGAATACGAAGAGGACGAATAACCCTCATGACGAAGTACCCTGTGGTAGGAGGACATACCGTGACTAAAACGCTTAGATTATTTGCTATCTTTGCTACTACATCCCTTATGGCCTTCTTCCTAATTGTAAGCGGTGCTTTGGCCGTGCTTCCCGCAAACACCCCCAGTACACTAACACCTTTTTCTGCCTTGCTCCGACCTGCGCAAGCCTACGCAGCAGACTTCGAAATGTCTACTGAGCCCCCTGACATTAATCAGGCGGACGTTGCTCAATTCCGCTTGATTCAATATAAATTTTTTCGTGCGCCTGACGGATACACTGCAGCCATCTGGGGAATGCTTGACCCAAATACGGTAGAGCTACCTGCACTGGTTCAAGTGGCCGTTCCTCAAGGCGCAGATGTTTTTTGGTTTGGGCCTGTTCCTGAAGGCGGGGTTACCTCTGAATCGCCGCAATTTACCCACTACCACGTGTACACCGATGGCGAAAACGACATCTATACCGTAATGCTGACTGACTCGCACGACATTCAAATCGAGCATTATTTCTGGGGGGAGAACTTTCCCTTCCCCGTCCGAACAATGCCAGACGGCGATCATGCCATTCGTATTAGCTACACGCCCTTGCATGACGTAGAGATTCTACGCCTGGCTGCCTTCTTGCCCGAAGGAAGCGCTGCACGTGACTCCGCCAATGTAGAGTTCCTAGGTACAGGACCCACGGGGGATCCTGCTTTTGCCATGGACTTCCACTATGCACGGGGCGGCGAAAACTACACAGCAGAAATTGTCTATGCACCACCAGAGGTCACAGCCAGACACAACCAGCCCACCATGGGTGGGGGGATTTTGGCTGTTATAGGAACAGTGGCAGCAGCGATTGTGGTAGTTGGGGGCTTCTTGGTATTTATCAGGCTCCGTAAAAAGGCCCAGAACACAAACTAACTTAAGGAGCATTCGATGTCTATTAGCACACCCGAAGATAGGGAATTAATCCTGCGTGACAAAGCTGCGCGCGAAGGTTTCGAGGTCCCCCAAGACGTTATCGACTTCCTGGTAGAACGCTTCGACACAGAGCGTCGCCTAAAAAGCGAGCTTATCAACATTGCAATGTTTGCTGCCCACAGGCAGATTCCCATTAGCCTTGATGTTACAAAGTTGGTAGTAGACGGCGAAAGAGTACGCCCGCTCTCTACCATGATCCCTGAGTTTAAAGACGATGTCCCTAACAGCGAAACTGCTGGTAGCCAGGATGCCAGTCAAGTAGCTCCACCAGCTGAAGAGCCTACTGTAAAAAGTGTGACCTCTCCTTCTATCACTGCTGCGGTAGCAGCGACCGACACAAAGGAAGTGGCTCCAGCAACCCAAACAGAAACCGTCACCGCAGAGACTGAGGAAACCCCTACCCTGTTCACCTTTGACAATACTGAGGTCGTTACACACAACGAAGCAAAGTCGGGTGCCTCATCAGCAGCCAATAGTGATGTCTTTTTCATCCCGTTACGTACCCAGCGCAAACGCTCACTACTTGACCGCATCAATCTTGCCCTAACACGTGCGGGCATCGATAACATGATTCAGGAAGATGATCGTGTTGCAGTAAAAGTTCATTTTGGCGAAGAGGGAAATACGGGATTTGTAAGTCCCCTCTACGCACGCACCGTGGTAAGCCGCGCAAAAGAGCTTGGGGCAAAGCCCTTCCTAACAGACACCAATACTCTTTATTCAGGCAAGCGCCAAAACGCCATCGACCACACAGAGCTTGCCCTTGCCAACGGCTTTGGTTATTCATCTGTGGGTGCGCCCATCATTATTGCAGACGGTCTTATTAGTCGTGACTCTATCGAAGTTCCTGTGGAAAACGGAACTCATTTCGAATCAGTGCGCATTGCTAGCGCTGCTGTTGACGCTGATGCCATGATTGTCATTAGCCACGTCAAAGGTCACGGTGAAGCAGGATTTGGGGGTGCCCTGAAAAACGTTGGAATGGGACTGGGTTCACGCAGTGCGAAACAGCGTATGCATTCTGGCATCAAGCCCAGCGTAACTGCTGATAATTGCATCGCCTGTGCACGCTGTGTCGACTGGTGCCAGCCACAATGTGTCGAGATGCGCCAGGGAAGCACTGGTGCACGCTACGCGCACATCAATGAAGAAAACTGCAACGGCTGCGGTGAATGTCTTGCAGCCTGTGCTTACAACGCAATCGAAATTAACTGGGAGACCTCTCCGCAGGACTTTTTAGAGAAAACCATCGAACATGCTGCTGGGGCTCTAGGGACCTTCACTCCAAACAAGGTCATCTACCTAAACTTTCTGACCAACATCAGCCCAGACTGTGACTGCTGGTCTTTTTCTGACGCACCCATCGTTCCTGACATTGGCATCCTGGTAAGCTGCGATCCCGTAGCCATTGACCAGGCCTCTGTTGACTTAGTCGAACAAGCCCTTGGTGCATCAGGCTCACGCGGCGAAGATCTAAAAGCTGGACAGGAGAAATTCGAAGCAATCCACGGGGTCGAACCCGCAATGGCCATGCGTTACTCAGAAAAGCTAGGTCTAGGTACACAGAATTATCGCCTACGTACTGTTGGGTAGGGATTGTGAAAAATGTATCGCTTGGAATACTGTACGTTATCGCAACGCCTATTGGAAACTTAGGCGATATGACCCCGCGTGCTGTAGATACCCTGCGCACTGTAGACACAGCCTATAGCGAGGATACCCGGGTCACGCGCAGACTCTTTAACCACTTTGAAATAGACACCCCCTTGCGCCGCTTTGACGACAAAACGGGCAGTCGCAAGATTCCTGAAATTATTGAACTGCTCACACAGGGCAGTGACGTTGCGCTGGTTAGTGATGCAGGAACCCCCGTGATTTCTGACCCTGGTATGCCTCTAGTAGATGCGGTCTTAGATGCAAATATTGAGGTAGTCAGCGTCCCCGGTCCCAGTGCTGCTGTAGCAGCCCTTTCTATTAGCGGACTTCCCGCACATGCCTACTACTTTGGGGGATTTCTCCCCCGCAAAGCAGGCAAGCGTGAAAACCTGCTGCAGTCATTGGACGCACTTAACGCAACTCTGGCTTTCTTCGAGTCTCCCTACCGTGTAGCCGCTGTCTTGCAACACTTGGCAGAGCTCTATCCAGATAGGCAGGCAGCAGTAGCACGCGAGCTCACAAAGAAACACGAAGAATTGGTTCGCGGCAGTCTACAAGAACTTGCCCAAGAGTTCACTCAGCGTAAAGAATCCGCTGATGCAGGTAAGGGCGCCACAATCAAAGGTGAGTTCGTTATACTAATAGCACCAACAAAGTAAAGGATGTTCAGCATGAAATACGCAGTAGTAATACTTGATGGCGCCGCAGACTGGAAGATGCCTTTCCTACAAGATCAAACCGCACTTGAAGCATCGGCAACAACAATTCTAGACATGATGGCAGCGCAGGGTACCTGTGGTGTCGCACGCACCGTACCAGAGGGCATGGAAGTCTCATCCAATGGTGCTTGCACTTCTATTTTGGGCTACGATCCTGTGAAGAACTTCGTTGGCCGTGGCGCGATTGAGGCTGCAGCCCAGGGTATTACCCTGGCAGATGATGAGGTCGCCATGCGCATTAATACCGTGACCATTCTTGATGGGATCATGACCAGTTACAGCGGGGGGAACATTACCAGTGAAGAGTCCTACAGTATTGTCTCGCGCCTAGCTGAACTGCTAAACGACGATGTTTTCACTATCTATCCAGGTAAGGCCTATCGTCACATCCTGGTAGTCAAGGGTCACCCAGAGGTGCTGGATTTTGGGTATACCCCGCCCCATGACATCAGCGATCAACCTGTAACAGATAAGGCTCTGCCGCAGGGCGCAGGGTCAGAACTCTTATGGCACTTCATGCAAGCTGCCCATGAAGCATTAAAGGAATGTCCTGCAAACACTGCCCGCACAGAGGCAGGGGGTCTACCCATCACCGACTTGTGGCCCTTCTGGCCAGGGGCTGCCCCGCGCGACCTGACCCCTTTTAAAGAAGCCCGTGGCCTGCGCGGAACTATGACCAGTAGCGTTGATTTACTGCGCGGACTTGCTGTCCTTTTTGGTTTTGAGTTCATGGAGGTCGAGGGGGTCACTGACGGCCTTGACAATGACTATGGTGCGCAAGCTGTTGCTGCGATTGAAGCCCTGGAGCGTGGTTCTGAAAACGGTGGAGCTGACCTAGCTGTTATCCATGTAGAATCACCTGACGAGATGGGCCATCAGGGCGATGTCGAAGGTAAGATGCGCGCCATTGAAAGCATCGACCGTGACATCATGACACGCCTCTTTGCTTTTGCACGCAAGATGTCAGCAGAAAATGGTGGTCCAGGCTTTAGACTGCTTGCCATGCCTGACCATTTCACACCCATTGAAACACGCACCCACGAAGGTGACCCTGTACCCTTCCTTATTTGGGGGGACGGCATAGAGGCCAACGGGGCAAACGCTTACAGCGAAAGCGAATGCAAGGACACGGGACTAGCCCTAGACCCAGAAGGCTATAAAGTAATGGATTTACTATTAGATTCTTAGCTGACCTAACATAGCAGAAAACACCTAAGTGTGTTGGGTATTCAATCTCCGCACGCTTAGAGCTTGCCGACGATTAGACGCCCCATAGACACAGCCCTAGCCTTGCTATCAAGGCAAAGCTCATCATTGCGCATACTTCCCCGCTTGATTGACATCGAACCTACCGCGTCGATATTGCAGGCAGCAAGTGAGCGACGGATACGTCTTATCTGCGCACCCTGGGCTAGATTTGGGGCAAAGTAAGTTCCGATACCACCTTCACTAACTGAACTTGTGATGATAATTGCACGCTTCGTATCACGTGCAACTTTCGATAAATACGTGTCCTGTGCACCCATGCCAGGCAATGTTGGCTGGGCCTGACTGGCTACCTCAAAGAAAGTACTTAAGCGGGAAAGCAGAGCCCGCAAAGACTGTGAGCTGCGCGCCCTATCATCAGGGGCACTTATAATCATGCCATTTGCCTGCGCAATATGCTCTATCAGCTGCGGAAGGTCATCTTCCATCTTGCAGCCCTCACCCATTACACAAAGCTTGCAGCTAAGACAGCTCATGACTCTGTAGTCGGAAAGGCGTAAGTAAACAATCTCTGCTCCAGCATCTTCTGCAGCAGCTGCCACCGTTAAAAGGGTGCGATTAAGCGCGTAGTTTCCCCTGCTTGCATCAATCGCAACAATCTTCATGATGCCTGCTCGCTTAATGTGCAAATTGCACGGCAAAATAAGCTATTTTTGGGGACTTGTAGGGATTTTGAGTGACGTATAGACAGACGCGACACCCGCGTGCTAAGAATGCGAGTAGAAAAGCGGTCTTTTCTCATGAGGTTAAGACTACGTAAAACACCACAAAATTGTCAATGCAATTTCACAAATTGATTCACAAAAGGCACAATTTGTAATCAGCAAACTGCTACGGCCAATTAAGATGTCTGATTTTGCCTAACATGTTCGTACATTAGCGCTGTAGCTGCCTGCGCTACATTCAGCGAATTTACCTTGCCGCTTTGGGGTAGCTTAACTAGAAAATCACAGTTCTGCTTTACAAGGCGCGACAGGCCCTTGCCTTCTGCGCCCATCACCAGGGCAATCTTTCCCTTAAGTTCTGTCTCCCAGACAGGCACTTCAGAATGCTCGCTTGCCCCCGCAACCCAAAAACCTGCTTCTTTCACCTGCTCTATTGCGCGGTTAAGGTTGGTCACCTGGGCAACGGGTAAATAGGCAAGCGCCCCTGCAGCTGCCTTATGTGCAGCAGGCGTTACCGCAGCTGCACGATCCTTGGCAATAATAAGGCCACCTGCACCAAAAACCTCTGCGCTCCGTGCAATTGCACCCAGATTCCCCGGATCTGTGACGTGATCTAAGATGACCACTAAAGCATTGGGCAACTCCCTCGCTTCTGCAATCAGTTTACCCAGAGGCGTAAATTCAAAAGGAGCCGCCCAAATCATGATGCCCTGATGTGCCCCGTGCTCGCTCTTGCGATCAAGGTCAGGACGCGGGACATACTGCACTTTTACACCCTGATCCTGCAAGAGGATAAGAATCTCATCGATGCTTTTACTAGGCTTAATCCCCCGCAGCATAAGAGCCTTTTGCACCTTAATGCCAGAACGTAGTGCTTCAATTGTTGCGTTTCTTCCCTCTATGCGCATGATGCTTGTCCTATGCTTTCTTCACAAGTTGTGGGCCTTGAGCTGTGTCTTTGATTTCATAACCCAGAGCAGCCAGCTCATCTCGAATCTCGTCAGCACGTGCCCAGTCTTTTGTCGCGCGGGCTTCTGTGCGCTCTTCAAGCAAGGCCTCAGCCTGCGGATTAACTGCTTCCTGTGCGCTTGAGGTTAAAACAACACCCAGTACGCCAAAGAGCTCAATTAAGCTATCGTAAGCAGCCTGCAGAGCAACTAGTTCGTCCTCATCAAGTACGGAATCTTCTGTAGCTGCCGCTACATCAAGAAAGGTGTTCATACCACGCACCAGTTCAAACAGTTGACCTACAGCGCCTGCTGTATTGAAGTCGTCGTCCATCTCTCTTTGATAGGCAGCGACAGCTTCCCGGTACATAGACTGCAATTCTGTAGACGCAGCGCTGGGAAACATCTGGCTGTCCAGTCTGCGTTTCTTTGCCTTCAACTCGTTCGTTTTCTTCAGCACAAAAGCAGCACGATCAACCAGGGTCTGGATGCGTCCTAGGCTGGTAGTTGCCTCTTTTAGGCGCTCATCAGAGAAGTCCAGTGGGCTACGGTAATGTGTTTGCAGCATGAGCAGGCGAACAACATTAGGCTCATGCTCCTTCAGCAGGTCATGCAGCAACATAAAATTGCCCAGGGACTTGCTCATTTTTTCACCAGAGGTCTGAAGCATGCCACTATGCATCCAGTAATGTGCCATCTCTTTACCTGTGGCTGCTTCGGTCTGCGCGATCTCATTTTCATGATGAGGAAACACTAGGTCTACCCCACCGCCATGGATGTCAAAAGGAATGCCTAGTTCAGCGTCACTCATAGCAGAACACTCAATGTGCCAACCAGGTCTTCCCTTGCCCCAGGGACTATCCCAGAAGGGCTCACCGGGCTTTGCCGCCTTCCAAAGGGCGAAATCTAAAGGATCACGCTTTTGGTCGTCAACCTCTTTGCGTGTACCATGCATAAGTTCATCGACGTCACGTCCTGACAGCTTGCCGTAGTCAGGGAATGAACGTACGGCAAAATACACATCGCCCTCTTCGGTCGCGTAAGCATTGTCGCCCTTGATTAAGTCTTCTATAAGCTCAATCATCTGCGGGATACTTTCGGTCGCCTTAGGGCGCACCGTAGGGTCTTCAACACCAACAGAGCGCATATCGGCGATGAAGGCATCCGTGTAGAACTGTGCAACCTCTTCAAAACTGCGCCCCTCTTCAGCTGCGCGCGCAATGATTTTGTCATCAATATCAGTAATGTTTTGAATAAAGCTAACATCGTAGCCACGCCACTCTAAATAGCGACGAATCACATCGAAGGAAAGAAAGGTACGGGCGTTGCCCACGTGGATGTAGTTATAGACGGTTGGGCCGCAGACGTACATGTTAACCTTGCCTGCAACCTTAGGTTCAAAAAGCTCTTTTTGACGTGTAAGTGTGTTGTAGATTTTCATACAATCGATTATAGCGCAGCACTAATCTTTATCGACGTTACCCCTTGCGGCAACTTTCAGTACAAACACTCTGAATTCTCCGTCTTGGATGTCAGCGATTAAACGGTATTTTCCAATTCGGTAGCGCCAGAGACTTTTGTAATCTCCTTCAAGGGCTTTTCCAAAATGTCTTGGATTTTCACATTCTTCAATGTGTTCCTCTAGCCATTTCAAGATTCGCTTCTGTACAGGTGCGTCAAGTTTTGCAAATTGCTTCTCCGCTTTCCTGTCAAACGACCATGTGTAATTTCTATTCATACCTTTTCAGCATTTCATCTCGTGAAATAGTCTGATTATTCTCCTTAAGAACCATCATTGCTTCATGATAGTCTTCTTCATCCTGGATTTTATTTGCAAGTAAGTTAGCAACAAAGGAATTGAAGGACACGCCATTAAATTTCGCCTCTTCTTTTACCTTATGAAACAAATCTTCTTGAAGTCGCAATGAAGTGTTTACTGTTGACATTAATGTCTCCTTAATTATTGTCTTGAGATAACACTATCTAGATTGTACCACAAGTGTAATACATTTCGCTAATCTGATGCATAAAACTTACCTGCCTTGTTTGCACGAATGAAGATAGTAGCACAGGTTTTTACTGACAATTTTGTCAATTGTCGTTTATTTAATTGCGCTGCATAAATGAGTTACTTATGATGACTAACAAGCCTATCGCTAGGCGGGTTTTGCTGCCTCTTTTATCCTGAGTAAAGGAGGTGATTCCATGCAAGCTCTTCAAATTCTTATGCTAGTCTTACTGGCACTTCAGATTCTGGAGACTGCTCTGGGAATCGTGTTGCTTATACTCAAAGCAAGCAAAAAAGCAAAGCACCGACCATAGTGGACGGTGCACCAAACTGAGGTAGCCCCGCCACACCAATAGCGATAGGCTCTCTCTATGTATGTATTAATAATGACAACTTCCGCTAAAGTTGTCAAGAATCATAACTGCCTGTAATAGCGACAACTTATTACTAAGCGCTTACGTGCTCAGCAAACCAAAGTCCATAAAAAATGTCACCGCAGGAGAAAGGAATTCCTGCGGTGACTAGGCAAAAGAAGTACTCTCTCCCCTAGGATCAGTTCTTGGGCGGGGCTTATGAGTCTTCCAAACTTAAGACACCATCCAAAGATGGCTGTGCCTTAAGTCTCAAAAGCTGCCTAAGAGAGAAAGGCAGCAAAGTGAGCTTTACTACGACCTTCATAGGCCATCAAGGGTAGTAGTGATCATCTGACCACCAGAACTACCAACAAGACTAGGTAGCTACAGAAACAGCAGTCTGTCCATGTTCCTTCTCGCTTCTTCTGTCCATAAGTATAAGAACAAGTGTGAAAAATACAACTAGGGCACTGATTGCCATACCCAGTACCATGGCTAAAGGATCAGCATAGTCCCCTGTTTTAGGTCCAGGAACGGGCTGGGAAGACGCTGTTCCGCTGCTGCCACCGCCACCTGGGGCAGTAGTCCCTGGTGTTCCTGGCACTACCTGCTGTACCTCAACATCATCCCCAACAAAAAAGTTAATGAAGGTCATTGAGGTCACTTGCCTGTTGTCATCATTTGTCACAACACGGTCCACAACTAACTGACCGTCCTCGTTTCTTACGGTATCAGTAATGGTGTAAACAGTAGTGTCAAACACATAGTCTTCGTTATCAGTCGCTATTTCGCTTGATAAAAAGTGCGCATTTGAACCGGTTAAGTACAAATCTATATCATCGCGAACAAAGAGCCCACTAGCAGCTTTTTCGAATTCTTTCACTTGCTGGATTTCATCCAAGAATACATACGTCACTCCATCTGGAGCAAGTCTCGCAACCACATAGTTATAGAGCTCCTGTGCCGTTAGTGGATAACTCTCCTCAAGACTTTCAAAATTGATTGAAATTATATTCTGACTAGGTACACCCGACTGCATAAGATCTTCTTGAAAAAGCTGCATGATGGTAGACTTGCCCGAGCGGCGCATGCCAGTAATAACCTTGATAACATCTTTGTTCTTCCACCGATGCAACCAATTAAGATAGTGTGGGCGTTTTATCATGGCGCTATCACAACCCTTCAGATGCAAGATATTTATACACCTACCAGTATAATAAAAGTGCCCACTTTAGGTGTGCACTTTTATTAAAAATAGCAAAAGTGCCCACCTAAAGTGGGCACTTTTATTAAACTCTAAGCTAACAGACAGTCTAGGCAGACTAATTACATCATGCCCATTCCGCCACCCATATCAGGCATACCTGCCATTGGGTTTGCAGCACCCGCTGGCTCTGGTACGTCTGCTACGGTAGCCTCTGTCACTAGCACTAGGCCTGCGACTGAAGCAGCGTTTTGTAGCGCACTGCGGCTTACTTTTACTGGATCGATAACGCCCATGCCTAGCATGTCGCCATACTCACCTGTAGCGGCGTTCAGGCCTGCGTCCGTGCCGAGGCCCTTAACTTTTTCTACCACAACGCTACCTTCATAACCTGCATTGTTGGCGATTGAACGTAGTGGAGCCATCAAAGCACGACGGATAATATCCACGCCAACTAGTTCATCTGCATCAAGACCGCTCACATTATCTAGTGCTGCAGCGGCATTAATAAATGCAACACCACCACCAGAAACGATGCCCTCTTCTACAGCAGCGCGAGTCGCCTGCAGAGCGTCCTCTACACGTAGCTTCTTCTCTTTAAGCTCAACTTCTGTAGCAGCACCTACCTTGATTACGGCAACACCACCAGAAAGCTTCGCTAGTCTTTCCTGTAGCTTTTCACGGTCAAAATCACTGTCACTGTTTTCGATTTCACCCTTGATGCGGTTTACACGACCTTCGATAGCATCCTTTGAACCTTCGCCACCAACAATAGTGGTTGATTCCTTGGTTACCACAACAGTCTTCGCACGACCCAGCATGTTAAGCTCTGCGTTTTCTAGGGTTAGACCTAGTTCCTCAGTGATAACTTGACCATCAGTAATGACAGCAATGTCCTCTAGCTGAGCCTTACGGCGATCACCAAAGCCAGGTGCCTTAACAGCAACTGCGCTAAAGGTACCGCGTAGCTTGTTCAGGATCAAGGTAGCTAGTGCTTCACCCTCGACATCTTCTGCGATGATAAGTAGCTGCTTACCAGCCTGCATAACCTTTTCTAGCAAAGACAGCATTTCCTGAATGTTTGTGATTTTGCTGTTTACAATAAGAATCAGCGGATCATTTAGCACGGCTTCCATGCGATCGTTATCAGTCACCATATAGTGTGATAGGTATCCCTTATCGAACTGCATACCTTCTACTGTTTCGATGTCGATACCAAAGGTCTGACTTTCCTCAACGGTGATTACGCCATCCTTGCCCACAACATCCATGGCTTCAGCGATCTTCTCACCAATGACAGCGTCCCCGGCTGAAATAGTTCCAACATGCGCGATGTCTTCCTTACCACCAACAGTCTTGCTGTTAGCCTTAATAGCTTCAACAGAAGCATCTACCGCAGCATCAATACCACGACGGAGCGCTAGTGGATTGGTACCTGCAGTTACGTTGCGCAGACCTTCGTCAACAATAACTGAAGCAAGTAGTGTTGCCGTAGTAGTACCGTCACCAGCAACGTCATTGGTCTTAACCGCAACCTCTTTAACTAGTTGGGCACCCATGTTTTCAATGGTGTCCTCTAGGTCGATTTCGCGTGCGATCGTCACACCATCATTAGTGATAGTAGGCGCGCCAAACTTTTTCTCTAGTACTACATAGCGACCCTTTGGTCCTAGAGTTACCTTAACTGCGTCAGCTAGCTTGCCTACACCAGCAGCAAGACCGTGACGAGCCTCCTCATTAAACTTAATATCTTTAGCCATTAGCTTGGGTCTCCTTATCCTTCAACTACTGCGTAGATTTGGTCAGACTTTAGAATGATGTACTCTTCGTCTTCGATCTTGACGTCATTTCCACCGTACTTGCTGTAGATAACAGTGTCGCCTACTTTAACGTCCATAGGCATGCGCTCACCATCGTTGTTTAGTCTACCTGCACCAACAGCTAGAACCTCACCACGTTGTGGCTTTTCTTTTGCGGCTTCAGGTACGTACAGACCACTCTTAGTCTGTGTCTCTGCAGCAGCCTGCTTGACAATGACATTGTCGCCCAGTGGCTTCAAATTCATTGCAATCCTCCTTTGTTGTGTTGCGGACATTTCAAAACGAACACCCTTTCTGGGTGTGGTTACCGTTAGATTAGCACTCTCATGTGCAGAGTGCTAACAACCCTTGTTATTGTAAGCAAGCACTCGCCATCTGACAAGCTTCGTTACCATTTTTTAATATAAGAATTAGGAATATCTAAGCGCGCCAGACTAAGATTTGTTTGGGGTTATTTCTACTTTCAAGGTTGCGCTACATCAAGTTGAAGAAAAGAGCCTACTACCCCCTTGCTACTTAGCTTATCTCGCCCTCTTAATAAAAACCTCAACAGTTCTCTCTAATTCCCCAGGCCCTTTAATCCCGGCAACAACCCACTCATCCAAATCTTTTTCATCCACTGAAATATCCTCAGAAAATACCTGGGTCTGTCCTTCTTGTAGTACACTTACATATCTTCCCGTGCTTTCGTCAAGAAAGAAGATAAGAAAGCTTGTTTCTCGGTACACATCAAGATCCAAATCACGAACAGATTCACCCAAACGATTCTCGATTATCTCTAAAGTGCGCACTACATCGGAATTGGATACAGCATTCTCAAGCCTTTCCTTAGCTTCTTCCACAGCTTCATTCGATTCAGCAAGGTCTTCATTAGCTTGCATAAGTCGCTCTCTGGCTTCTTCCGAGGCTTCATTTGACTCCGCAAGCCTTGTTCTGGCGCTCTCGTACTGCTCTCCTGCTCCTCTTAGGTCAGCTTCAGCCTCCGCGACTCTTCGTTGGGCCATCTCTTCTGAATCTGGCAGTGCAATAAAAAGAACAGCAACACATAAGGCAAAAAGCACGAACACGACAATCGACAGCGTCAACCATTTTCTCTGTGGTCGTCTTTCTAAGTTTTCTACTTCGGCCACCTTTTTAGAAGGCGCCTTCTGCGTTCTACTTGCTTCTTTGTTAGTCATTGACTGCTCCAAAACATCAAAACGTGTTAGATATGAATGTGTCGACTCAAATTGAGTAGCCCTAGTCAGGCTGGGCGTGCAAAGCCGTCCACAAAAAAACTGTTGCGGCCGTACGGTAAGGGGCCCATTCCTCTGCAAGTGCTTCTATAAGTTCTGGGGGTGCGCCCGGCTCTAAACCTTTTAGCTTTTCTACAGCACGTCGCAAGCCTCCGTCTGTTATAGCGAAAACATCTGGTCGACTTAGTGAAAAGATTAGATACATTTGCGCCGTCCATCTACCTATCCCACGTACCCGAGTCAGCACTTCAATAACCGCCTCATCGTCCAGACTTTCCAGCTCGCCGAAGTCAATGTGTCCGCCAACCACATGCTGGGCCAAATCTTGTATCGCAGCTGCCTTCGTGCGCGACAGTCCGCAGGCTCGTAGGTCTTCGTTGTCTGTTGCAAGAATTGTTTCTGGACTTATTACTCCATCACAGAATCTTTCAAGCCGCAACCAAATACTGCGAGCAGCATGTATCGAAATCTGCTGATCAATAATCGCGCGTGCCAATGCCCTAAATCCATCACCATCGGTATCAATGCTGGCCACTTCATACTGGTCAATAAGCGCACCTAGTTCATCATCAACTTCGCGCAAATACTGTGCTTCCTTGCCACGCGCAAAGAATACGAGTGAACTTTCTGCAATACTATAGGGCTCTCTAGACATGCATTAATCATGGCATATTTCTTAAAGTCTGCAAACCCAACGCAAGCCTATTCACGTCACTTGTATTGAACTAGTCAGAGGTATACAATTGTTCGAACTCTCACAGTTTCGCGCCAGAAATGGAGTGAACTATGTCCAAATCTAGCCAAAAAGAAATTGCACTAACAGAAAGTGTCCATCAGTCGGTTCGTGAAACACTTACCGTTGCGCGCCAGAAGGTGTGCTCTACCGTTAATTCTGCCATGGTGGAAGCCTACTGGGAAATTGGCAGACAAATTTACGAAGCGCAAGGCAAGACCGAACGTGCAGAATATGGCAAAGGGCTGGTAAAGTACCTATCCAAGAAACTTACGGACGAATTTGGCAAGGGCTTTACGGTCAGCAGCCTACACAGAATGCGCAAGTTCTATCTTGCTTTTCCAATTGTGGCGACAGTGTCGCCACAATTGAGTTGGTCACACTATTGCCTACTTATTCGCATTGATAGCGCAAAGCGTCGCAAATTCTATCTGGAGGAATGTGCATCAAACGACTGGTCCACTCGACAGCTTGAGCGACAAATTGGATCTCATTATTATGAGCGCCTATGTGCCTCTTCAGAAAAGGGAAAAGCTAGCGTGCGCAAAGAAATACATGAGGTTGAACCAAAGAGTGAACCTAGTCTCATTCTTAAAGATCCATTAGTGCTGGACTTTCTCGATCTAAAGGACAGCAGTAATTATCGAGAAAGCGAACTTGAGCAAGCACTCATCAATAAACTACAAGAATTTATGCTCGAACTAGGCAAGGGCTTTGCCTTTGCGGCAAGACAAAAGCGCATAAGTTCTGGGGGCAAGCATTATTATATTGATCTAGTGCTCTACAACTTCATCTTAAAGTGCTTTGTTTTAATCGATCTAAAAACGGGCAGCCTGACCCATCAAGATATAGGACAGATTGATTTTTATCGCCGCATTTATGATGACCTCGTGAAACAAGAAAATGATAATCCCACCATTGGAATTGCTCTTTCTTCTAACAGGGATGAGAATATAGCCCACTACTCGATACTTTCTGAAAAAAGCACTTTACTCACAACAAAATACAAACTCTATCTACCCACAGAAGAAGAACTCCAAAAAGAAATCGAACGTGAGAGATTAGCGCTAGAAGACTCTCTGCACTAATCAAGAGGGCCAGATGAATTGCAGTCTGCGTCTAGGCGCAAGTATGTGTTGCTGAAGTCCCCTGCTGCCCTTGAGGCCTGCTCATTCGCCTGCAAGCGTGCTACTGCTGTACGCACAATCATAGCCGCATTGTCCCCGCAGTATTTTAATGGTGGGATATGGACTTCTACTCCCTCTTTTGACAGGGCTTCTGTAAGCGCTTCGCGCAGCACCTTATTGGCAGCAACGCCTCCTGCCATTATGAAATGCTTAATGTCTGCTTCGCGGACAGCACGAACAGCCTTCGCTACCTGCACGTCTACCACCGCCTGCTGAAAGGATGCAGCGACATCGGGAATATTAAGGGTATCCCCTGCCTCTTCTGCCTGCCTAATGTAAGTAATAACTGCCGTCTTAAGCCCAGATAGCGAAAATGAATAATCCTTGCTGTGCATTAGCGCACGCGGAAAATCAATTGCATGAGGATTACCCTTGTCAGCAAGTTTTGACAAAATAGGGCCGCCCGGATAACCCAGACCCAACACTTTTGCGACCTTGTCAAAAGCTTCACCCGCAGCGTCGTCTAAGGTCTCGCCCAGGGTTCGGTAAGTATGAGGGCGCGGGGAATGGATCAGTGCCGTGTGTCCACCCGAAACAATCAGTGCAACGTAGGGACTGGGCAAATCAGTCAAGCCACCATCGCTTTCATCTTCAATAGCGCAAGCGTACAGGTGACCCTCTAAATGATTGATACCATAAAGAGGCACCTGAAGTACCCATGCAAGACCCTTTGCATAAGCCTGCCCCACAACAAGGGCGCCAATAAGCCCTGGTCTGTCGGTTGCAGCAATCCCCGTAAGCGCAGAAAAAGGAAGCTTTGCATCCACCATTGCCTGGTCAACTGCAGCAACAATAGCCTCGCTGTGCTTGCGGCTTGCAATTTCTGGAACGACTCCGCCAAAACGCGCATGAAATACCACCTGTGAAGCCACAACATTACTGAGAAGAGCAGTCCCCTCCATTACGGCAACTGCCGTTTCATCGCACGACGTCTCGATGCCCAGTAGCCTCGAAACTTGACCCTCTACACATGCCTGGTTTTCTGACGACTGCCAGAAATTAGTCAGTGCCTTTTGCAAAATAACAGCATCTTCTAAGGGATTGCTGTAATAATCTGACCGGCTTGCTACCTGCTCAAAGCCTAATTTCTTGTAAAGATTCTGTGCTGAACTATTACTCTGTCGCACCTCAAGAGTAAGACTGCTTGCGCGTTGTTCCTGCAGGTGCTCGAATAGTAAGTCGAACATCCTTGCAGCAATACCCTGCTTGCGATACTCAAGACGGACAGATACCTGTAGCATCTCTGCTTCCGTCACTGCTACGTTTGTGCCAATATAACCCACCAATTGCTGGTGTCCATCTGCTGCCGGCAAAAAGGCACCCAGCCATAAGGTCTTCGTGCTTTGCAGCTCATCAGCATATTGCTGTCTTGACCAATTAAAGTAGGCAACTTCATCAGAAAAGGTATGAAGGGCATCCAAATCATACGGGGTCAAAGCTCGCAAGGACACTGCAGACAATGCGGCGGCGGGTGCAGCAGCTGAAGTCGCACTGTCAACGCTGATATCAGCACCGTCATTACCCCTACTATCACCACCATTGTCACCGTGGCCACTCGCGTCACTACTACTATAGCGAGCTGGATGCTGTTTTTTCTCTGCCTCTTCAGCATAGGACAGCTGTGTGTACTGCGGCAGCACCGTGCCTGGGTCTCCCGTCTGGGTAAAGTAGGTCTGATCGAAGCAGTCCAGCAGATGGTCTGGACTTAATTGCTCTTCATCAATCGCAAGTCCGTAAAGCGGAATACCCAAAGCCTGCGTTATTCCTTTGGCCGTAGCAACCCCAATGCGCACTCCCGTGTAAGATCCCAACGTCACCCCAACAGCCACAGCGGCAAGCTCACTTCGATTGACTCCTGCCTGGTTCAGAGCTGCATCAATATGGGTAAGTAATTGCGTATTTGCTGCTCGCGGGGCTGGGTGAGTTTTGGCTATAACACTAAGCAACCTCTGCTCATCGTAGGCAAAAGCAGCTAGATTAATAACAATGTCATTACTGGAGGTATCAAAGGTCAACACGTACTTCGACATTATGTTTCGCTACTTTCTGCTGCAGGACTACCTTCTGCCACAAGATCATTTTTCACCATAGTGCTGCTTCCTGATACAGCGCTATTCTCTGTTGCGGTACCACTTTCTACTGCAGCAATAAGCGCTTCTCCCTGTGGGCTTTTTGCCTGAAGCTCAATGGCGCGCAATTCAGTACCTGCATTTCCACCTGCCGTATCCACACCTGCACCTGCACCTGCACCTGCACGTAAGGTAATCACAATATCTGCCACGTCCACAACTTCTGTAAACATATCGCCCCATTCAATAAGCGTTGCGCTGGGCTCCCCTGGTCGCAACACATCCCAAAAGTCCAAATCATCCAATTGCGCTGCGTTTTCTAGACGATATATATCCATGTGATTCAAGGGGATTCTACCTGTCCCGTAGTGCTTCAATAGGGCGAAGGTAGGACTGGTGATTGTTTCACCAATATCCATTCCAGCAGCAATCGCAGCTGCAAGCTGTGTTTTTCCGGCGCCCAAATCACCCGACAAAACGGTCACCGTCCCTGGCTGGATGTTCTGACCAATCATATGACCCAGCGCAAGAACGTCAGGTAAGCTTTGTGATTCTAGTACCTTCTTTACTTTAGTCATGTGCCACGCAATCTAATAGAATGAATTTTCATCAGTCCAAACCGTCGCTCCAAGCCATTAACCCTAATCGACAGCTTAAAACTGCCACCCTTAGCTAGCATCACTACTGGACAGAACTTGCCTCAAAGTAGTGGCCGCCTCAAAGAAGGGTTCACGTTTAGTGCGGTCGTAAATAGTGGCTGCTGGATGGTATAAAGGCAGTACTTTGAAGTGCTCTGTTTGCTGCAATTGACCCTGCAAGCTACTAATTCCCCGTGTAGTCTGCAGCAATGATTGCGATGCAAATTTCCCTAAAGTAACTACTACTGTAGGTCTAATAAGCTCCAACTGGATTTGCAAATAGGGACTGCAGGCAGCAATTTCCTCAGGTAGTGGGTTGCGATTATTTGGCGGGCGACATTTGACTACATTAGCTATATAGACCTCGTCGCGGTTAAGCCCCGCTTCAGCCAAGAACTCATCTAGAACTTTACCCGCGGCACCAATAAAAGGCTCTCCCCCTAAGTCCTCATTGCGACCAGGGGCTTCCCCTACAAAAACAAGCGCAGCATTGGCAGAGCCTGTCCCCCACACCACCTGGGTGCGAGACTGCGCAAGCGCGCAATTGTGACATTTCAATGCATGGTTTTTGAAACCCTGCATCGTTGACTCTGCACAGCTTGGCTCGCGCTTGCTATGTTCGCCCCAAAATGCTGCAATCTCTTCAGGGCTTGCTCCAACTTTAAGTTCAGGCATTGCGATAGACCTTTTCTAGACGATTTCCTAAACCACAAAGAATCTCATAACTAATAGTTTCTGCATGTTCAGCTAACTCATCTGTACTTATGTAATCCTCAGACTTGCCAAAAACAAGCTTCCGTGACTTTTTCGCAAGTTCACGAACGTTAGCTGCACTACTTTTAGAGCGCACCGCGCCCATCAGGACAAACTCATCCCCCTGCTTAACGCCATCGCCTGTGCTTGCAGCAGCCATAAGCATATCCATGCACACCCTACCAACCTGATCAATGCGCTTACCTGTTGCATCAATTACTATGTCCATCTTATTCGAGCAAAGGCGCGGAATACCATCTGCATAGCCCAGTGGCAAGGTAACTAAGTGCGAAGGTTTATGGGCGCGCCAGGATAGACCATACCCTACACCTTCACCCATAGTAATAGGCTTCACAAGACTCGCGCGGGCGCGCACACTCATTGCAGGGGTCAAATCTAAAACATCATAGGTGTCTTTTGAAGGATACTGCCCGTACAGTCCAATACCAATGCGCACCATGTCAAAGTGAGCCTGCGGCATCAACATAGTTGCTGCAGTATTACTGGCATGCACCAGTGGTGGGCGCAGGCGCAAATCATCTAGCCTACGAATGATGCCTTGAAACGATTCTAGTTGCTGGCGCGCATCCCAGTCACCTGCCACATCAGCGTTTGCAAAATGGGTAAAAATGCCTTCCATCTTAATCATAGGAACATCGGCGGCCTGCCTAGCTAGACTGACTGCCTTATCCGCACAGACTCCAATACGCCTCATGCCTGTATCAACCTTCAGATGATAGTTAATATTGCGGTGCTCCAGCATGGCATGTCCTGCCAGGGTCTGCAAAAAATCTGCAGTGGCTACGGTACAGGTAATATTTGCTTCAAGCAATTCTGACAGTGCCTCTTCAGGGGGTTCTGACAAAAGCAACACAGAAGTAGTAATGCCTGCTTTACGCAGAGCAAGAGCTTCTTCTACAGTAGCAACACTTAACCAAGTTGCGCCCGCATTCACTGCAGCCTGCGCTACAGCGGGGGCACCGTGTCCATAAGCATCAGCCTTCACGACTGCCATAATAGCTGGAGCTTTTACTACGCGTCCCTTAGCAGCAGCTTTGCGCTGTGCTTCCTTTTCCACTAACTGACGGAAAGCTATGACGTTTTCACGTATAGCCTCTAGGTCAATATCAAGCCACGCCTGCCTGTTTTTCGTCGTCACGGGCGACCTCCTCCGCGTCGTTAATCAGATTATCGCTTTCAGGGTCAGAGTCAGAGTCAAGATTATCAAGCAGTGCGCGCAATTCTTTAAACTCACGGGCTAGCTCTTCGCGGGTGCTGGGTTTTACATTCGCCTTGGGACGCGCTTGCTCCGTCAGGGCAACTGCAGATGCCACTGCTGTGGTCTGCGTATAAGAAAGTGACAAGTGCATTTCCACAATACCCATCGTGTCAGCATACTCTTTCGCAGCACCGTAAAGTCTGGGGTAGGGGCGCCCTCTTTCATCACGGGCAACCTCAACATCCAAGAATTTCATGCCAGAGAAACCCGTACCCAAAGCCTTTAGTACTGCCTCTTTCGCCGCAAAACGCAGGGCATAGTGGATCTCAGGCTGGGCTTTATGTTCGCAGTACCACTGCTCTTCTTCAGAGAAAAGGCGCTGCTTCATGCGACTGCGACGCGCCAAAGCTGTACGCATACGATCAATCTCTACTATATCTACCCCAAGGCCCACAACCATAGCAAACTACCTTGATAGTAACTTTTTCTCTACCGCGGTAATATCTTCTGGCTTATCCACATCAGCGCCAATGCTTGCATTGCTGGTGAGAATTGCAGCGCAGCGCAAATCTAATATTTTACCCAGGCGCTCCTCAAGGTCATCTGTCGAAAGTCTACCTGTAGCAAGCTTAAGCGCAAAACGTGCGCCCACCATGTTAGCCATCTTAAGGGGGTTTTTGCGAGCCTCGAAAACTTCCTGTCCCAATTCACGCAGGCGGTCAAAATGCTTCGAATCCAGAATCATTGCGTTACCACCCGTGACCTTGCCCTCACGTAGCTTAAAGAATGTGCGTTGCGTATCTGGATAGGCGGTCATCATGTCAACCTCTTTAACTAAGGGGTAGCTGATATCTGCCTGACGCTCAACTGTGGTGACAATAAAGTCATCAATGGCTTCTGGGGTCACGGAAGGAATGTCAGAGGTAACGCTGATTATCAGCCCCTCTGTCCCCGACGCTTTAAGAGCATTTACTCCTTCGATAATATTGTCAGAGATTTGCCCATCACTGAAAATTATCTTATCAGCAAGGTGCTCCCAGCCACTCGTGTCTTGATTGGGGGGCAGAACTACAGCGATCGTGCGGATATGCCTTGCCTGACGAAGCGCCTCCAGCACCCACTGGACCATCGGCTTTCCTGCGACAAGCACCATTCCCTTTACAGGGGTCTGAGGATTAATGACGCTGCCATCGCCCCCGGCTAGAACAAGTGCATCAACTGTTGGAATTTCATTTTTCATCTGTTCTATTATAGAGCACTCTAGTCAGGTTGAATGCGAATACCTTCTGCGGTCGTTGATGTCTCTGCAATCCAATGACCGTGCTTTGCGGCTCTTTGTGCAACAGTACTCATATCACAAGCAGTTACACAGTGTGCCCAGCAAGCACTGCCAGAACCCGCTACCTGGGCAAGCTCCACTTTATTTTGCGTCCGCAGCCACGCCAAAGCTTTCCCTGTTTCAGGCGAGACTTCCACAGCTGCGCGCTCAAGGTTATTCTGCCACACATCAATGTCATGCGTAGCTTGAGGATTATTGTCAAACGCTTTATACACTGCCCCTGTAGGACTGTGCGCGCCCTTTGGGCAAAGCAGCAAGATGGGCAATTGGGGCAGCGGCTCACAGGACTCCTTAAGCATTTCTCCCCTACCTGTCATCACGCTAGCAGTTGTAGGAGCCAGGAAAAGAGGTACGTCTGAGCCAAGGCTCGCTGCAAGATTAAGGTGTTCCGGACTACTAGGTTGCACATCCCACATCTTCGAAAGTGCAAAAATGACAGCTGCTGCATTGGATGATCCTCCCCCCAGGCCGGCGCCATGGGGAATATTTTTTTCAAGTTCTAGGTGAACTGCAGGAAGATCCTTATTGTGTAACTGCGCCATAGCTTTTACAGCTTTAACAACCAGATTGTCAGCGGCCGGGATTCCCAAGTCAGCTGAAGTGCTGAACTGAAAACTTTCAGCAGAACGCACGATTAGTACATCATGCAATGAAATAAGGTGAAAGAAAGAATCTACCTGATGATAACCATCGCTTCGGATGGGTCCCACTGATAAGGAAAGGTTAATTTTTGCAGGAGAGACAACTTTCAAGATGGCTTAAATCCTCAAGGTGGTCTAGGTTAAATACTCCACCCAAGGAAAGATGGTTTCTTTGGTTTCATGATGAAGAACTTCTACTGCACCTGTAAGAATGTCGACATACTGATACGATGCACGTGTCTTGCGATTGCGCTTTTCATGAACCTCTAGCACAAATAAAGAGGGGTGCGTTTGTGTAATGCGGCCATGTCTCTCGAGAATCTTAGAGCGACCTAAATTTGCCTTGATGCAGACAAAATCGCCCTGCATCTCTTCCAAAGTGCCCTTAATGCGCGTAACTGCTTGAACTGGTTGAATTGTTTCCATGTATTTGTAGTAAATCCTTGAATCATGCGTGAATGTTAAGCTACTCAACTGACCATTGTAACAGAAATCAACAAAACATGCAGGTCAAACTGATGATTTTATCTAGAAACTTTGATAGTGCTCACATCACGCGTGCCAGCTTTAGCAACACCGCAGGCCAGAAGGCTTGAATGCTTTACATTCTTTGTTGACTGATCTGAAAAACGATAATAGCATTCGTAGCAGGTTCTGGCGCCTCTTATTGCTTTTGCCGCACAAATGGGACAAGTCTTCATCATGTTCATGGCTCCTCATTTCTAGTTGTCGCAACTCTTTGTCATAACGTAATCGCCTGGCTTAAGCCACGGACAGGGGCTTGCAGGACGCTCCATTACACTTCGAGTTCCCTTGGGACTACTACAGACCTTATTAGGGGGCACATCTCTTTTGCAGGCAATCACCTCCCCTTTACTGTTAAGGAAAGCCAAATCAAGCGGATACCTCATACCATAGGTATGCACCCCTCTGCACGGAATAAGATGAAGAGCATCAAAGGCAAGCTGGTGCCGCGATGTGCCCAACAAGCCTTTCATGCGCGAATAATAGGTAGTCACTGTCTTAATGTCCATAGTTGCATCCTCATAGCTTTGCCCTTCTGCAATCTTTAATCTTCTGCAATCTTGATTTTTACCTAAAGTCCCCTGCTTAAGTTTGCCCCTGGTCTAAAGTCCCGTGCTCCAATAGATAGTAGGTGTTTTTTTGCGCGTAAGACCGCCAGATTCAGACGCACCCGCGTTAGTCAAAATCCCTGAAGCAAACAGCTCATAATCCAAGGTGAATTGTAAAGTTCTCTTCTGTAGGAAAAGTTCTCCACTTTTTTCAACATCAACCTGCACCCGGTAAGGCCCCTTCTCTCCGCCCTCATATCCCATAGCCTTATGCAAGACCTGACTTGCAACAAGTGCAGGATCCTCGGAAGAATTGACAAGAATCCTTGCCACTTCTCCTGTAACACGATCAAAACGAGCAAGCTCTGCCACAAACATGCCAGCATTTACCACTATGACCAGCACTAAGAGCACCGCAGGAATAACGATGGCAAGTTCCGCCGTCATCTGTCCCCTTTCACTTAAGGCATCCCCTGAGACACGCTGTATATATCTGCACATATGTTTAATAGAATCCTGTACGTACCCGCGCATACACCTACTCATCCTATGCCCCTAAAGCAGCAAAGAATTCTTCTTCTTTACTGCGGATAAGGACAAACACCCTCGATGCCATACCCTTAACCGTCTCACTAAACGGCAGAGGAATACTGACACCCAACACCTGAATCTTCATCATCTCTTCAATGCGCTTACCCACATCCGCATCAAGCTCATTAATCATGCCTGCTAAGTTTTCACGCAGTCCTACAATGGATGCTCCGCCACTCTTTTCAAGGCCATCTTTCGCGCTTCCAATCGACGTAACAATACGTCCTTCAAACCCACCTGCACTACTATCCCCAACCTCAGATGTGTTCACTAGTACCGGGACAGGACGTCGCAAGTCAGGTGCAGATATTTGTGCTGTCTCGAAAAAAGAGTCTAGGCTTTTTGACATCACTGTATCTAGGCCAAAAGGAAGTCCTGACACAAACTCTTTTAGGTTATTGCTGCCCTTTGTGTATAGGGATAAACAGCTACCCCAGATGCGAAGAAGAAAACCCGCAATCCCCCCACCTCCACCACTGCTGCTCACTTCTGAAAGGGCCCCCGAAGGGACACCCGAAGAAGTCAATGGTCCGTCCTCAGTAACTAGGTTGCGCATGAGCTCCGCAAATCCTCCCTCAGCACCTCTTTCTGCCAAATCGTGGGACTCTGACAGCAAATCAGGAATGGTTGTTTCTGCTTCAGAGGGCATCATTCTGGCACCCGCCATCGCGACTTGCCTACCTAGTACTACATCACCAGAGTCAGTAAGCGCGGGTAGAGCAAACGCCGGCAACCCTCGTTCCTGCGTTGACATAACAATGCAAAGATACCCTCTTGCCCCCGCCGGCGTATAAGTCAATCTACCACCCAGCAAATAACTCTGAGCCTCTTCTAATAGACGCTTCAGCGCTGACTCTGTTCTTTCCTGGATAATATCTTGCTCTTCCCGCAATTCTTGCTCTGCGGCGTACCATCTGCGTAATGCAGCTGCTTCCCTGTTCCATGCAGACACATACTTAGTCATGTGCTGCTCCCAAGCCTCTAGGGCCTGCCAGTGGGTCGGCGAACAAAGCAAGCAGGGCGGATGGTCTGTGTCCCCTACAACATAACTCAAGGTATGATTTCTTATTTCTCCAGCATTTGAAAGACCGAAACAGTTCGATTGTTGATGATAAGCCTTCCTTTCACCCTGTTCATGCACTACTAGATAGATGCGCTCCTGCTTTACTGAATTAAGTAAAGTGCTCACGGTCAAATCTTGAACGTCTGCACCCTCTGAGTTTCTTGCAGTATCTAAAGTTGACTTAACTTCTGATTCTAAAGATTGTGCAATGTCTTTATGATCTTGCCTATAACGCTCTTGTAACGTCTCCCTATTGCCGCCACTGTCGGTAACAGGGACAAGTCCTACTTGCGCTGGAGCTGACTTGTTCATCAGTTCCGACCAGCCCCTTGCAAAGTCATCAATAGCCGAAAGGGGATTCCAGAAGGGACGTGCTGTACCAGCTGGTAGATAGATATCTAAACGAAAGCACTCATCAATGGCCGCCTCTACTTCATCTTCAAGCCTTTTGACCTTATGAGCAGACTCTCTATTGTCCTCGCTAGCAGCGCTTACTTCTTCAAGTAATTGGTCTTCACTTTCAGGAAAGCCTGTCAGGTGCACTTCTCCCTTTGCGGGAAAAGGAAGAGCAATTGCCATATACCCTGTTCCGTTGAAACCTTCTAGATGATGAGAGTTTTCATTCGCGACCTGATAGGCCTGAGCCATCGCTAGATACGGCGTCGCATCACTTACCTTGGATGCAAAGCTGTGAGCCTCTTTGGCAAATCTGCGTCGATTTTCACTGTAATTTTTATTAAACTGAACCGATCGCTCAAAGAAGGCCGCAGCGCCCGCCCCGCCCACAGGTGCACTAAGCACTGTCAGTAAGCCCGCCACTATCGTCACTGCATGCAATACAAGCCCAAAAAGATTTGCAGATAGCAACAGGGCATCTAAAGCCTGAATAAGCATGACAGACTTTGCAGTAACATCAGCTGCTGATAGGGCGCTAATATCTGCAACGGTTTGAATATCTGAAGATGAGGAGTTCGTCCAATACCACTGCACACTCGAAGCTAGCAGCACTACACTAAGCGCTATTCCCAGCACAATGGTCAGAGAGGTTGACCCTTTTTCGTTTTTAAACCATCTAAGCTTCATCTTTTCTCACCTTGACCTGCCTGTAATCTGTCCTGCCTACAGTCTAGACGGCACTAGGGCTGGACATGCCCGTAGTGCTGCGGGGCATTTTTGGGTGTTCCCTGGACCCCTATCTGTGCCCCGCGAGTAACAGCACGACCACTTACTTCTACGTCTTGACTGATGCCTGCACCTAGCAGAAGTCCTATTAAGGGCAAGGGTTCCTGCTTTACTGAAACAACAACTTCTATCTGATCTGATCGCGCGTCACCTGCAACATCGATGCGCAGGGTTCCTGGAATCCTAAAAGCTTTGCCACGGGGTAAACCCTCAAGCTTATCGCTTGCATAGGCACGAATAAGGATCTCTTTGCTACCAGTTGGGTTTGCATCTTCAGTTGCCACAATGCGTCCTATGCCAGAAGCGATTTGACCTAGGGCCATTTGGGTATAAAGGAATACAGCAGGCTGCAAAGTAAGCAGTATAAGCACACAGCTCAGCACTATCACGTAGGGCAGCTCTACCAACGCCTGTCCGTCTTCTCTCTTTAGTGAATGATAAGATCTTTTGCCCATTGTTCACTTCCAGAGCCCTGCGAAGGCAAGGTGTATGGGGCCCTTAAATAAGTTTTATCGCTATGGCTTCCTCGCTCACTTCCTGCAAGGGCAAAGTATCCGTACAATCCTGCAAGTGCAACTACAGCCGCAAGACCAATGAAGGTAGCAATGACGTATTCTGTGCTTGCCTGTCCCTGGTCACAGGTAACCTTCGTCCTAAGTTTGATTCTGGCTCCAAGACTAATGTTTTTAAGGCAGTTTTTTGCTTTCTCTGTAAGAGTGCTTACTTGATTCCTCATTAGATGATGGCACCTAGCTGCTCAGTAATGCTTTGCCACACACTGGTTAGCTGCTCATGAAAAGCAATCGCCAGAATAATGCAGGCAATAACTATTACTGCCAAAATAATGACGTACTCTGCCACACCCTGTCCTGATTCTGACCTACAGTTACGACAAAACTTCATGCTGATCGCTGACAAACTCTGACAAAAGCGTACTGGCCAAAAGAGTAATCCGTTCATTGTGCATACCTTCTTTCTTTCTGTTTATTCTGTAGTCGTCCTCACCAACAAAAGATAAAGACGCCAATCAACAAAATTACAACTGCAAACCTTGCAAAACCTGGGACATAATTGGCCCCATAAGCAAAATCAAGACTGCAGGAACAATGCATAATCCCAAAGGGGCAAGAATCTTAACGGGAGTCTTTGCAATACGTTCTTCAATACGCACGACACGATACTTCCGAACATCTTGTGACAACACATGTAAAGCAGGACCCAAAGCTGATCCCAAAGTGAAGGCCTGACGTAGAGCATTAACAAAACGTAACACCGCTTCTTCCTGCAAAGATTCTGCCAGTCCTTCAAAAGCCTTCATGCGCGAAAGCATTCCTGCCTGATAAGCTTGTTCTGCACGACGAAATTCACCTGCAAGCGGAGTATCGTAACTGGATAAATACCACTCAAAAGCCTGATCGATAGAAAGGCCCGCACCTAAGGCAAGAGAAAGAATATCGACCATCTCTGGCAAATCGTGCATGCAACTGTCTTTTAGTTTTTGCGATTTTTGTTGTTCGATTTTTGATATAAGTGGCAGGATAACTATTCTGATTACAGGGAGCCTCGATGCTCGAACGAGCAAAGCCACAAGCGTATTTCCCATTTCATCGAGCATGTTCTCTGCTTCATCTTTATGTGTAGGTCTATCTGTCACTGCAGAAAAACCCTTTAATCCTTGAAGCCTGTTTTGGATTGTGCGCCGCCGGGAACTCTTTGCCTGTCGCATCACTAAGGACGCAAGCAGGGCTGCAAAAAGAGCAACAAAAAGAATAGTCCCCAATGCCAAGATAAGAAGTGATCCATGGAAAACTGCCTGTACGGTTACGGCATCATACATAAATATTCACCACCGAACGCACCCATAGAAAGCCTACGGTTATTAAGCACAGGGCAAGACCGAAAAGAAATTGTCCCCCTGAAGAACTCAGCCATAAGCCTAGGTATCCTGGCATCACAAGTGACATAAGCCCAATAAGCGCAAAAGGGACAATCCCCACAAGGCGAACGGAGCTTCTTCCCTGTGCTGTCTGTACCCTAAGTTTCTTGTTCAGCATTAAATCTTGTCTAATAGACGTAGCGGCCTGCTCAAAAAGTGCAGGTGTGTTTCCGCCGACTCGTGTACTTATCTCTAGCACCGCAGCAATGGACTTTAGCTCGCGCAGCTCTGCTTCTGCTGAGAGATCTTTAAGACTTTTTGAACAATCACGTCCTAGTCTGACATCAGCATCAAGACGCCTTAAGATATCCATAAGTGGACTATCCTCAGGCTGCGCTTCAAGAACGAAACTCAACGACTGAGGAAAAGAACGTCCTGCCCTCAAAGACTGCGCTAACTCATCAAGCATGTCAGGCAAAGATTCCCGCAGTACCTGTCTTTTCTTATCTGTCATCGCTTGCAGGTAAATAAGGCTGATTACTATAGCGAGCAACGTCACCACAAGAGCCATTATTGCTGAACTGATTACCAAGACCAGCAAGGCTCCTAGCCCAACAGCCATAAGCCACCACCGTAAAATAGTTTCACTTTGCCTACTTAAGCCAGCGCGGTCAAATAGCCGCAGAAGATTCCTGCCTGGCCGGAAGCGCAAGCAAAGCGCGCGACACAACAGCTGCTGATCTAGGGTTCTAGAATCTTCACGCTGCGTCACCTTAGAGCTATTTAGGGTGCCTTCCTTTAAGCGAGAACTTAGACGTCGTTCTTCCTGCCTTTTCTGAAGCCTTTCAAGAAACCAAAGGGCAAACAGACTGCAGGCAAGTGCCATCCCTACAAAAAAGACGGGCGCGAAAACCCATGAAGCTACGGTAACGTTCTGCATAACACTGCTCTGCATGAACCCATTAAGCATGAGTTGTCGCCACCCAATCAGACAGCTCTTTCTTGCTTACAAGATTGCGCGCTGTTAGGGAATCCATAAAACGTGGCATATGCGGAAAAATATGCCTACCCAAAACGGTGCCATCGTCCCCTGCTCCTGTTTGCTCAAAACGGTAAATCGTCTGCAAAGAAGGGCTACTGCTTTGGCCTGCTTGGCGAACTGATGCCCCTTCATTCAGCTCACTACCCACTGCAGGACATAACTCGACAACTTCCACTATGCGCCGAACTCCATCAGAGCAGCGCTGCACATGCACAATAAGATCCAATGCTACTGAAATCTGTGCTTCTACCTGCTGCTGAGATTGCTCTGTTCCGTAGCCCACCATGGTGATAAGCCGCGTGATGACCTCATGAGGAGTATTGGCATGCAGAGTTGTAAGCGAACCATCATGTCCTGTGTTCATAGCCTGTAGCATCTCCAAAGCTTCAGCCCCTCGGACCTCTCCGACCACAATACGATCGGGTCGCATACGCAAACTATTAATAACAAGATCACGCAAGGATATCTCTCCGTGTCCTTCAAGGTTTGAAGGACGTGCTTCCAATCGCAGCACATGTGGATGCGCCGAGAATTTAAGCTCTGCTGAATCTTCAATAGTGACAATGCGTTCATCACTTGGGATCTCTAGCGATAAGGCATTAAGTAAGGTCGTCTTTCCACTACCCGTACCGCCGCTTACAGCAATATTTTGTGCAGAGAGTACCGCCCAGCTAAGCAGGATTGCTACTGAATGATTGACGCTATCCGCCTTTGCAAGATCATCTAAGGAAAAGGTCATCTCGCTAAACTTTCGAATCGTAAGCAAAGATCCACTAAGCGATATAGGAGGGATGACAGCATTTATACGATGGCCCGCTGGCAATCTGCCGTTCACCATAGGATTTTGCTCATCAATACGTCTGCCTAAGGGTGAAATGATTCGATCAATTGTCATGCGCAATTGCTCTTCAGAAGCGTAGCTATCAGGACTAAGAATTGTTTTGCCCGCACGTTCAAAAAAGATTTTATCTGGTCCGTTTACCATGACTTCAGTAACGCTCGGGTCAGCCAAAAGGGCATCTATGACTCCTAGTCCTAAGACTTCACTCACTGTTAAGGTGACAACTCTCTCACGTTCACTACGCAGTGCAATGCGCGCAGCACCTGTTGTGGCTAAACGACGCAAGACTTCCTCAATCTCTTTGCGCGCCATATCACCGTCAACATTAAGCAGAGCCGCAATGTGCTCTGGAGCAAGAATTGAATACAACTCTGTTTTAAGTAGTTCAATCTTTTTACGCACGACGAAGTAACCCCTTTCTACGAGCAGCTTTTGTGTAACTTGTTCTCTGTCCACTTCTCTTTTTATTCTTTGGATTGCGTGCTGGTGTTAGCAGACGTGCACCACCTTCACGGCGCATGGCATAACGTAGGCTTACTGCATCATGCACGCGCAAATCACTCCGTATAGCAATTTCATCAAGAACCTCATAGAGCTCTGCCATAAAGGGTGTCTGACTTAAAAGCTGGGCAAAGTCTCCGCTATCAAAAAGATCTGCCAGCTTCGTGCCAGCATCATGAACCGTAAACACTTTCTCTGCATTAAGCACCTCTGCAACATCTTGAGAACCTAGGCCGTCGGCTCTAACACGATTCATCACAAAAAGAAGTCTTGATGCAGGAATCCCCACTCTACGACATAATTCTCGCAGTTCAATAGTTGCCCTTACTCCCACTATGCTCTGATCTAAGACACAGATGGAAAGATCACTCTGCTCTAGCAATTCCGAGTGAAAGAGTGTCCAATATGCCCCTGTGTTCACAAGAAGCAATTCATGTTCACGACGCAATCGGTCAAAGGCCGCAGGTAAAAATTGTGTAAGCAATTCTGTTTTTTCTGGAACGGCACGCGGTGCATAAAGGCGCAGATTAGGAGTAAGTTGCCTGCCAAATCTACGTAAGCCTTCTGCAGACCTTCGTGACTTCTGTCCCTGTGAAACCTCTTCTAGAAAACTCTGCATATCATCTGCTGCCAGATAATTTCCCTCATTCTGTAAGTTCTCTTTGGCATGATGTACGTCCTGCCAGCCTAAGGTCTGCTGTCCTGTTGATCCAAAAAGAAAACTGAGGTCACCAAATTGCAAGTCGAAATCAATAAGTGCCGTATCTATATGGGCCTCTGCCGCCAAATAGGCAAGCGCGCTAGAAAGGGACGATCTGCCTGCTCCGCCGCGCGCGCCTATAATGGGCACGAGTACTGCACGCCGCTCAAGATTCTCAAGGTTTTGTCCAGATGAAAGGGTCATGCCAGGCTGTCCTGCTACACTGCCCTCTGTCTGGTTTAAAACACGATGCTCGCTCGCTTCAATCACGCGCTCGAGCACCCGACTGAGTTCTATTAAACTAGCCTGCCTGGTAATAGTAGCTTTTGCGCCAGCAAGCATTGCTCGCTGAATACCTTCCGCATCATCTTGTCCAACTACCATAACAATACTTAGGCTGGGATAAGAAAGCCTAAGGGCATCACAAAGGTTTGCCGGTGAAATATCTGAAACCAGGCTGTCCACTAAAACAAGTCTACGAGTGGCTGAATCATCCAAGCTAAGGGCTCGCAAGCATTCTGAGCCTGTGCGAAAAGTGTGGACCACCCGCACCTCACCAGTCGTCATAAGACTTGATAGCTCCAACGGAAACCGCTTGTCAGAACTGACTAGGGTGAGAACATCCAGCAATGCTTCAGGCATAGGCTACTCACCCACCTCAGCGACTAAGGAATTTTCTTCTAAGTTCTCTGTATCAAGACTTAGCGCCTCTCTGGGTAGCACAAAGTGTAAAGTGCTTACTCGCGCAGCAGTAAGTATCTGCTCCACCTGCTCATTAGGAATGGCAAGGGTTACCCAGTTCAATGACTCTGTACCACCCACAAGGCCCTGTGTACTTACGCCACCAGTAAGGGCAATTCGTGACTCATCTGCCTGAGGGTCACTGCTTGCTTCTGCAAATTCCGCTTGAGTCGCAGCGATGTTTGAAGAAAGTACCTCTATATAACTTGCAAGTTCAGATACTCGACCGTCCGATGTTCCCGCCATAAGTGTTAGGCGCATGCCGCGCAATAATTCTCCACCCAAGGCATGAACATCATCAGCAGGCAAGGTCACTGCTGTCATACCTTCAGATAAGCGGTCAGCTGGCAGCTGTCGATCAAAAACTCTTGAAGCTGCAAGTGCTTCGTTCTTTAATATTATTGCAGCACTGCGGTGTCCCTCAATCTGCTCAAAGTCTTTAGCCTCAATTGCCCCTTCAGGCAGACAAAACCTAGGCCAAGTCTGCTCTTCAAAAAGACGCTCGCTCAATAACGTTCCTGGCTCTATTCGACTACGTGCAACCATGACATTCACCGCCCCACCTTTAAAATCCTCAAGCAGTTCAGCGTGCATACGATTTGCGGATTGAGCCTGCCCCCACAAAAAGAGGGCGGCACACAGTGCAGCAAGGACACCTGCAATACTCGAAATGACGATACGTCTTCTCTGCGTCATAAGATCCTCCTGTTTAAACTTCGCCTGCTTTGCTTATGCATGCCTCGACAGGTATAGGCTTCAGCAACTAATTTGATGGCGAGCAGCCCACTGCACTCTGGGGCATCTGCGTTGCAGTAGGCACTGCTCAAATCAAGTAGAGAAATCCTAACAAGAAGTGGTTAGAGACCGATTAGACCCTCGTTAAAAAAGGTTTAAGAGAAAATTAAGGACGAATTAGAGATAGCTTAAAGTGCTATAAAGCGCCTGCAGAAAGCGAAGACATTCGCACAAAGATATTTAAACTTCATTTTTCTTTTTATGAATACTAGACAACAGGACGAAAAATCGGTATTATTGCTAGTCGCTGTGTTTGTGGCAGCAGACTGTTTAGCGTGGGGGTATAGCTCAGTTGGTTAGAGTGCTGGCCTGTCAAGCCAGAGGTCGCGGGTTCAAGTCCCGTTACTCCCGCCAGTATCGTTGCTGATGAGTTCGCGGTACGAAAAATGGGCCGTTAACTCAGTTGGTAGAGTCGCGGACTTTTAATCCGTTGGTCATAGGTTCGAGCCCTATACGGCCCACCACAGTTCATAGCTCGCCGCAAGACAGCAGGTAACACTGCCCCCTTAGTCTAGCGGCCAAGGACGTCGTCCTTTCCGGACGAAATCGGAGATTCGAATTCTTCAGGGGGCACCACTTAGCTTGTTGATAAGTGGGCGATTGGCGCAGCGGGAGCGCAGGGCCCTTACAAGGCCAAGGTCACTGGTTCAAATCCAGTATCGCCCACCATCTCATCCGTAACTTTCTTCTTTTCCCATTTCTGGAACAGTAAAATCAGCCTTTGGGACAACCTTGGATACAGCTCGGAACGCCTCGCAAGTAAATCATCAAAGATACTTCCTACAGCCTTACATCAGTGCCCTTTTCACGCGTTATTAGGGTACGCAAGAAGGTAACGCTCAAAATCACAAACTGGTCAGAATTCGCAGAACGTCATGCCCTCTTACTCTGTTTGCATTTGGCAGATTTAGCCAAGCAGAATGATTCTGGTCTTCCAGTACTGCCCATGTAGAGCGAAGTCTCTTCTTATCAGAGCCTCGCAGTCGATCACGCTCGAAAGCGACCTCTGTAATTAGGCTTGCTAGCAGTGCAACGTCATCAAGGTGTCTGCATCTGTCTCTATTGTCAGCACTGTAGGCAGCTGATTTCAAAACTAGCGCACCTAGCAAATCTGGCATCCAAAAGCTTAGCAAGCTTTCTGATCCTTCAAGGCTGACTAGCATCTTGCGATCTATGGCCTGTGCTCCACCCAAAGCTTCCATCAAGGGTACCTGTCCAAACTTGGCAACCTTACGCTTTCCGCTGGGCAAGTGTTCAGCAACCAACACATCGACTATCTGGTCTTCACGTTTTAAGCAATACGTTGGAGACTTGCGAAATGCTGGTTCTTGCATCTGAAACCCTAGAGTCTCTAGTCCATTGATAACACGTTCGATATTTTGAGTATCTGATAAAACATCAATTAGCATATCTACATCAACGGTTGCTCGTGATTCAAATCCTGCTATCATGGCGTGTGCTTGCACCATAAGACCACCGACTAGCAGCCAACTGTCAGCCTCAATGCTTGCAATAACCTCTCCAACGATATCCCAAGGTGGCAATATCTGAGAATAGGGAAATCCTAGCCTAGTCACGCCAAGCCTCCAATAGCTTCTTAAGCATCTTTAGTCCTGCGCGACGTTCGCGCTCGTTGGCAGATGTCGTCAAATCTACTGCGGCAACTGCGATGGGCATCTCACTTAGCTCTATTAAATCAAAGGGTGCGTCATTTATAATCCTTGCGATTGCATTTGCTCTCCCGCCAGTAACTGCAAAATTGCGCTGGACAAATCCTTCCAGATTGTCTCGCACAATGTATCCTTCCAGATGACCTGCTCTTGTAGTTAGCTCAAATTCAGATATTAGCTTAGAGCTTGTTCCAGATAAAACTAGGTCTTTAGTGGCAGCAACAAAGAAGGATTCATCAATGCGCAGATGCAAAAAGTCAGCACGCTTACGCACTAGCCATACTAAATCCTCTGCGCTCACTTCTTGCAGGAAAATACGCAACCTTCTAGACTGCTGATAGGTCAACCAATCAACTTCAAGTCCTGACAACAACCATAATGCTGCCCAGGCAACGTTACCTGATAGTGGACGCCCTCTGCCCTGTCGTATGCGTGCGTAGCCATTCAGGGACTCCACGCCGACCAGGAAAGCCTCTCCAGCAGTACGAACTGCTTCTAATTCGCCAGCATGTATAAGCTGTACTACCTGATGAGTCGTAACTCCCAGTATGTCAGCAGCTTGCTTTGTGGTGTACTTCCCACCCACAAAAGCAGTATCTTTTCTTTCGACTGAGTCAAACATACATAAATAGTATCATGTCGTAATATTTATGTAAATCATAAATATTCAAGCATGAAAGCAACTGTAAGTATTGTGCTCATAAGGCTCCCTAAGCAGCAACACTATTCAAAAGGTGCTATTCCAAAGTTACCCCAGACCTCTGAAGCCGCAGCTTCATGTATCTCGACATACGGTGCACGCCATTCGCTAGGAAGTGTCGTCAGGTACAGATTATCCGAGCCCACTCCGCGCATTCCGCGGGCCACCATTGCCAGTTCGAAAGGTGTGAGGTTGGTAGTGGTATTATCAGCAAATGAATTAGCTACAAAGGGAAGACGCCACACAGGGACATCAGTCAGCTGTGAACCCATCGCCCTTAAGAATTCTTGCTGGGCTCGCATTCTGCCAAAGTCCCCATCAACAAAGCCATCTCTATGTCTAACAAAGGTAAGTGCATGTGCGCCATCTAGGGTCTGTAGCCCAGGCTCTATGCGAGAAGCGCTTCCATCTGGGGTAATGTCCCCTTGAGGATCATCAATAGCAAAGGGCACATCCATTTCAATTCCACCCATGGCATCAACAATGCCCTCAAAGCCCCAAAAGTTAAGGGTAATAAAATGATGAACGTCTTGTCCAGTCACGTCTTTAACAGCCTGAATTGCCATATCAGACCCACCAAAGGCGTAGGCAGCGTTGATTCTTTGCGTTCCGTAACCAGGAAGCTCTACTCTAGTATCACGGGGAATGGACACCATCCACATTCTATTATCGACAGGATCTATACGCGCTAAGATTATAGTATCTGCGCGAGCCCTCAGGTCAGGATCGCGTGTGTCTGACCCAAAAATGGCAAGATTGAAAGGCTCAGTCGGAAGAGGCGTCTGCGTATCAGTCAGCGAAGCTGGAACCTCTGAAACCGTCATCCTGTTTTGCAGGCTAATGTAGTAGGCTACGCCCCCAGCAAACACCAGAAGCAATACAAGTCCTACTGCATATAAGAATTTCTTAAATTTGCCGCGTGTGTGTCGCGTGCGACGTAGATTCTTTGCGTTTTTACCAGCAGAGGTCTGACCATGGTCAAAAGAAGGGACAGCCTCCCGGTTTCGATGGGGATTTTGATGAAAGGTTTGTTGGCGTGGGTCTCGCTGTGGATTCTGATTTGGGCTTCGATTTACCACAGGTCTTGAGCTGCGATTCAGTCTCTCCCTTAATTCTTTGTCCATATGCTGTACCGCCTCTTTCTTAAAATTCGTATCCTTACTTCATATTAGCGAATCGTAAGGATCTCGAAGCCTTGTCGCAGCAACTGTTTCCTAACTGCACCAAGATCAAAAGATAGCAACTGCTCGCGGTTTGACTCTTCTTCGCGACATTTTTGAAGAACCCAATCCTTTTCACCCAGGGACAAGAGCTCTTCTCCTAAAGTAATAAGAGTACCCTCATCAAGCGCCTCAGAAGAAAGAGTGGTCCTTAGCTCATAGTCAACACCGCTGTCCTGCAGCACTGCAAGGCTCTCGCGCACTGCTTCCCCGCTTCCCTTTAAGCCTGTTAGCCTGTCATAGTGGGAGGAAGAGTCCTCCAGACCAAGAGAGGCGGCGTCAAGGGAAACATCAAGTGCACCACTACCACTACTGCCATCAAAAGAAGTCTTAATATCAAACCCCACCCAGTCAACAAGGGATCTTCCCTCATCGTCCTTCTGAGCTAGCAACATTCTAAGCTTCGCAGGACTAGTGCCATTAGTATGAAGTCCAACTAAAAACCCCACGTCCCTAACCTCACGAATTAGCTCTTCAAGATAAGGGCAAACTAGGGGCTCTCCCCCAGAAAAGACCACACCATCAAGAAAACCTCTCCGCTTTTCTAGTTCAGGAGCAATTTGTCCCCAAAGAACATCGTCCTCTGCAGGGGCGGCTGAAAGCAGGTGCTTATTGTGACAGTAAGAGCATTTCCACGGGCATCCCTTAAGAAAGACCGTGGCAGCAATATGCCCCGGCCAATCTACTGTCGAAAAGAGGGAAATCCCTCCAATCCTGTATTTACTTAAGTTGTGCAGCAGTCTTAAACGTTGCTTGAAGAGTCTTCGAAGTAAACTCTCTCTGCGAACTCACTCTGCTTTCCATTGTTGAATGAAGATGCTGGACGGTGATAGCCCATCACACGTGTCCACACCTCACAAGGGGTTCTCTTGCTATCGTCAAGCTTTGATGTTTCAGTAGCACTTGCCGCTGTCATATTATCGGGTGTCATTGTTTTTCCTCTCTTGTTTATGCTTTTATTCTTAAAACAGTATTCGGTATTTGCGCTATGTAGTTACGATAAATGCTAATCGCAGTCCTCGCTTACAGCCTAAACCTAGGCAGCTGCGGCTTCCTCTGCTAAGAGGTCATCGTCACACTTCGGGCAATATTCATGCTCACCAGCGATATATCCATGCTTTGGACAAATCGAAAACGTCGGTGTAATCGTAATATACGGCAGGCGGAAACTCTCCAATGAGCGTTTAACAAGGTTCTTGCATGCCTCTGCAGAATTCAAACGTTCAGCCATGTAAAGGTGCAGTACGGTACCGCCTGTATATTTAGACTGAAGTGCTTCCTGACGCGAAAGTGCGTCAAAAGGATCTGCGGTAAATCCAGCAGGCAACTGACTTGAGTTCGTGTAGTAAGGATGCTCCTCAGTGCCAGCCTGCAAGATATCTGCAAAACGCTTTTTATCTTCACGGGCAAAACGATAGGTCGTTCCCTCTGCAGGTGTTGCTTCAAGGTTGTAAAGGTTACCTGTTTCTTCTTGGAACTCTGTCATTGCATCACGAATAAAGTCAAGATAGCGCAGGGCAAACCCATTACCCCATTCTGTCGAGATGTCCTCTTTGTCATCGGTGAAATTGCGAATCATCTCATTAATGCCGTTAACCCCAATGGTTGAGAAGTGATTACGCAAGGTTCCTAGGTAGCGCTTCGTGTAAGGGAAAAGGCCGCCGTCAATATAGCCCTGAATAACCTTACGCTTTAACTCTAGACTTGTTTTAGCCAAATCTAAAAGCTCTGCAGTGTACGCGAAGAGTCCTTCTTCGTCACCTTTGTAGGTATGTCCTAGGCGTGCGCAGTTAATCGTCACAACACCCAGTGATCCCGTTTGTTCAGCTGATCCAAAAAGTCCATTTCCACGCTTAAGTAACTCAGTAAGATCAAGCTGCAGGCGGCAACACATAGAGCGCACCATATGTGGCTCAAGGTCAGAGTTCAAGAAGTTCTGAAAATAAGGAAGTCCGTACTTTGCCGTCATTTCAAACAGCAGATTGGCACTTTCAGTATCCCACTGGAAGTCCTTGGTGATGTTATAGGTGGGAATAGGGAAAGTGAACACACGACCCAGGGCATCCCCCTTTGTCATAACCTCGATGTAAGCACGGTTAATCATGTCCATCTCTTTTTGAAGCTCACCATAGGTGAAGTCAACAGGCTTGCCCCCAATAAGTGGGTGTTCTTCTGCAAGGTCCTCTGGGCATACCCAGTCAAAAGTCAGATTAGTAAAAGGTGTCTGAGTACCCCAACGTGAAGGCACATTCAAGTTATAGACAAGCTCTTGAATGGCCTGGTAGACTTCTTCATAAGAAAGGTTGTCCACGCGCACAAAGGGCGCAAGGTAGGTGTCAAAAGATGAGAAGGCCTGAGCCCCTGCCCATTCATTTTGCAGGGTTCCTAAGAAGTTCACAATCTGTCCTACCACTGAAGAGAGATGTTTTGGTGGTCCTGCCTCAACCTTGCCAGGAACACCGTTAAGACCCTCATTAAGAAGGGTGCGCAGTGACCATCCCGCACAGTATCCTGAAAGCATATCTAAATCATGGATATGAATGTCAGCATTACGGTGAGCCTCACCTACGGCCTGCGGATAAACATGAGACAACCAATAGTTAGCGACAACCTTACCCGAAACATTCAGGATAAGTCCCCCCAGAGAATAGCCCTGGTTGGCGTTCGCCTGTACGCGCCAATCAAGGCGCTCAAGATATTCATTCATTGAAGTCTCAACGTTAACAAGCGTCTGAAGATCACTACGTGCCTTACGACGCTTCTCGCGGTATACGATATAAGCACGCGCAGTTTCAAGGTATCCTTCCCTGATAAGGGCGCTCTCTACATAGTCTTGAATAGTTTCAACAGCAGGATACTTATCGGCAAACGTCTCTGTGAGCTCGCGCAGTACCTCACTACGAAGGCTTTCTGCGCGCTCTGGATTGAATTCTCCTGTCGCTTTACCTGCCTGCTCAATTGCTACAAATATCTTCTTTGCTTCGAAGGGAACCTTTTCACCGTCGCGCTTTATTACCCCTGCAATACGCTTTAGTGGCAGTGATGATTCTTGCTTTGTTGTAGCAGACATAATTCCTCTTTCTTTGAAGACAGGTGACTTATGAAACAGCAGCTAGCAGGCCTGTGCTGATTCTTTTCTTAGCGCAATACCTTGTGGATAGCACAATTTGCAGCACTAGATATAGTATGCGAATGGGTTTCCCCTGTCAATAGGAATTTGGTCTAATGGTGACTGTTTGACATTTCGTTAAAGGCCAAAACCTGCACCTATTAATCTTCCTTCGAACTGGTCTCTGGACCATAGTTTTGAAGTGCATCTAGCAGCACTGGATTAACCTCAACATCTGACCTTGCTGTTGCTGCGTAACCTAGTTCCTGTAAGCAGTGCAAGGTGGCTGCGCAGGCCACAGGAATTGCTTCCTTAACGGGCTCAGACAGTTCAAGCACAAAGTGCTCTAGGCTCTCTACCTGAACACCTACCACTACTACTGACTTAAGCTCAATGCCCGTCAACTTTGCCGCAAAAAGAACATCCGTCAGGCGCTGATCATGCGCAGAATGCATAACCTGCTGATCCGCCAAGTCTTCGGGTGTATAAAAAATCACTGTCCCCGGGGGATGTCCGCTGTCATCTGCGGCATCAATAATGATAAGGTGATCCATGCCCTCAAGATTGGGTAACATGGAAATGCCTGTCGTAGCCACATCCAGCAGTGCAACATTTTCTGGGAAATCATAATGCTTGTGCAGATAATCAAGCGCTGTGGGACCCACGCCCTCATCCCCCATAATGATATTGCCTGCCCCCATAATAAGAACGAGTTCGTCAGTGGTAGGCTTTTCCCTTGCAAGTCGATCGCGCAAATCATCCAGGGTGTTTACTGGCTGCGCCGATAAAGAAGGCATCAAGCGACCTCTTCTTCATGCGCGCGCGGGGCATTCTTATCTTTCTTCGGGCCATTTTTGAGGAAAAACTCGCAGTGAAAGCAACTGTGCTTCAACGCCTGTTCCCGGTCAATATTAGGCTCAAAGACAAACAGGGGATCATAGGTTGGCTTGTGCTCTGGTCGGGTGCAAACAGCAAACTTGCAGGTTGCAGGACACATATCATAGTCTGTCACAGCATGCTGACAATACTCCTGAACCTCTGGTGAGCAATTGCGGATCCGCCAACAGGCAGAAGTAGATGTAGTCATGTCTTAGGTCTACCTTTCTAGTTCTTATTTAACAAAAAGTCCAATTTTGATAAATAAGAACTCCATTATCCAATCCTTATTTACCATATTCATAGTTTTCTGCAAATAAGACACTCATTCGTAAGCTCTTATTTATCATATTAACGATTATAGTAAATAGAAGTATGCTTAACATAACTTCCGTGAACCAAACAGCTCTTAAGTAAAAACGACCATGCCTGCAAAGTCTTTTTCACTGGCAGCAGCCACTGTTCCTATCTTTACTGCAGTCGAACAAAGCTCTAGATAGCTACTTGCTACCTCCTCACTCATGGACAGTAGAAGGCCCCCTGATGTCTGAGGATCGCATACAATTCCCTGCCAGATACTGCGATCTACCTCTGACACGGTATCTGCGAAGTCCACAAAACCCTGCGCCCAGTCTATAAGCTCGCTCGTCTTGCCTGGCATAATATTTCCAGCAGCCAAATCCCACACACCTTCAAGTAAAGGAAGTATGTTCAGCTCTATTCTTGCCGTCATATCTGATGCCAGCATCATCTCGTGCAGATGTCCCGCTAAGCCAAATCCAGTAATATCAGTGCAGGCATGGACACCCTCTGCCACCTCTGCCGCTTGCAAGGCCTCTGCTGCTGCCTTGTTCAGCGTCGCCATCATTTCTATAGCGGCCCGTGCTTGCGGATGGTCGTCCTTATACAGGTCACGCTTCAGGGCTGTTCCCCAAATGCCCGTGCCCAGAGGCTTTGTAAGCACCAGTACATCACCTGGCTGTGCTCCGCGATTGTAGAGCACTCTGTTCGGGCGCACAGTTCCCATGACTGATAGGCCATATTTCGGCTCACTGTCATCAATGGTATGACCGCCGACGATTAAAGCGCCTGCTTCTGATACTTTTTCTGCACCGCCACGCAAAACCTCACCGACTACTTCTGGCCCCATCGAGCAAGGAAAAGCTAACAGGTTCATAGCCGTCAACGGGCGGCCACCCATAGCGTAGACATCAGATAGGGCATTTGCAGCCGTAATGCGGCCAAAGTCATAAGGATCATCAACAATAGGAGTAAAGAAATCCACCGTAAGCAGCGTCGCAATATCATCGCTTATGCGATATACAGCAGCATCATCGCTTGTTTCGAATCCTAGCATCAGGCTGTCATCACTGCCCCCTAGGGCACCAGCAGCCAGTGCTGATCCTTGCATATGTTCTAGCACTGACTCAAGGTCACCCGGACCCCATTTAGCGGCTCAACCAGCCTTAGATGAAAGCTTTGTTAAGCGTATGCAATCTGCATCACTCATGGTTCCCCTCCTTCACAGCACAAGCGTAGAAAATAGCATGTCTAACAAGCGGTCACGACCAGTCTGCTGTATGATAGTCGTTAGATAGTAGAAAATAGTATAGCGCGTAAGTGTCAACCTGCCAAAAAAGCCCTGCAGAGGCTACATGGAACCAAAAAGAAAAGAAGGCCCATCTAAGGCTTGAGTGAAGTCTTAGATGGGTCTCCCAAGGCAAAAGAAGTTCGAAAGTCCTGCTGAGTGATAAGGGTGTGAGGTAGATCCCTTATCTTTTTGCAGTAGACAACTTTCATCCCTTCTCAAGACCGCGCATAGACTTGGCCTAAGTCCATATGCGACCCTCATTAAGCTGTCAACGTGTGTGTGACCGACAGCCAAAAGAGGTAAAAATCTAAAAGACATCTTGTGTCTTATTTGGACAAATAACGTTAACTTATGTTACCTTATTTATCCTCGTTAAGTCTAATTATCCTACACCTACAGCAAGAGTAGCTGCAGCTTCATCTTCTCTCTCACTTCTCTTATCAATATAGATAAGAGCTAAAGTGAAGAAGAAAAGAACCGCACTTACTACCATGGCGATTAACATCCCTAATGGATCTGCGTAGTCTCCAGTTTTAGGTCCTGGT